>Ga0209712_10000002_pt1:905000-1030635 | contig 1030635 bp, 959 predicted proteins | sample ArcOceMetagenome_FD_187443 | JGI IMG/M metagenome (GOLD analysis project Ga0209712, IMG submission 187443) | Marine eukaryotic phytoplankton communities from Arctic Ocean - Arctic Ocean - Greenland ARC118M Metagenome (SPAdes) (version 2) | ecosystem: Environmental > Aquatic >...
AAGGATGATCTTGGTTATTGAATGAACTATAAACAATACTAGGTCCTAAAAATATTAATGGTAATGAACTTGCTAAGTACTTAATTCCTTTATAAAGGAGTTCTTTATTAGTTTTCATTTTTATTTATTACATTAATAACTTCCCTTACACTTCCATATTTAGTTAATAAAGTTCTAGCCTTTTCTTTAGTACAATTAGTATTTTCAACAACCATTTTTATTGCTCTTTCTATAAGCTTGTTGTTGCTTAATTGCATATCTACCATTCTATTATTTTTTACATAACCCAATTTTATCATTACTGAGGTGGAAATCATATTCAAAATTAATTTTTGAGCTGTTCCTGATTTCATTCTAGATGATCCTGATAAAAATTCTGGTCCTAAAGATACTTCTATAGGATAATTTGAATTATTAGAAAGTGGACTATTTAAATTACATGATATACTACCTGTTGTAATTTTATTTTCTAAACAAACTTTCAATGCTCCTATTACATAGGGAGTAGTTCCAGATGCAGCAATTCCTATAACTATATCTTTAGATGTGATATTTTTTTTCTTTAAGTCTTTCCAACCTAATTCTGTATCATCCTCCGCAAACTCAACAGCTTTTCTCATAGCTTTATCACCACCAGCCATTAAACCTATTACTAAATTATGATCTACACCAAAAGTAGGAGGACATTCACTAGCATCTACTATGCCTAATCTGCCACTAGTTCCTGCACCTATATAAAATAGTTTTCCGCCCTCACTTAGTTTTTTAGTTATTATATCTACTAATTTTTCAATTTCTGGAATAATCTTTTCAACTTCAAAAGCTACTTTTTTATCTTCATTATTAATATTAATTAATAACTCTTGTGTACTCATCTCTTCTAAGTTTGAGTATAATGATTCTGCTTCAGTTATTTTAATAAATTCTTTCATTGTATAATATATTCTACTTCATCAATTTCTGAAGCTCTAAAAAATCCTAATGGAAAATTACTAGATGTGGTTTGGTTTATGATATTTCCTCTTAAAGTTGCTGGTTGCGTTTCGAAAGGGCCGCCTAAATCTGAGTTTGTTTGTGTTAACAATAAAGACATAAAATTATAAAACCTTTCATTTATTCCATAAGATTTTATAGTTACAGTATCACCAACTTGCAAATCCTCTTCTGTATAATAAGCAAAGACTTGATTTCCATTTGTAAATTCATCTTCATAAACTTCTAAAATAGGAAAATCTGTTAAGTTGGTCTCAAAACTAAAAAAATAAAAATTTTCTGTTTCTTCTGGATCACTATAATTTGGCTTTATTTCAAAATCTTCACCGTTTATTCCTCCATTATCTGTCTGCTCAACAAAATCTATTGGTATTACTGGAATTAAATGAGTTTCTGCTACATATAATTCATTTTCAAATACAATCTGTAACAGATATGTTTCATTTAACATTGGTTCAAAATTATCTGTTTCGTAAGTGCCTAATGTTTCATTTTGAGAAAATTCGAAAACGGTTCCATTTGTATTACTAATTTGTACTAAAGCATTATCGACAGGAGCAGGTTCACCTGAAAAAAATGGTCGAGTTAAACTTAAATAAATTTCCTGATGATTTCCACTAGTTCCCTTAACCCAATTTAAAGATGCATCAATAACTAATTTTGGTTCGCTTTCATTTAATGAAATATCTACGACATCTTCACAAGAGCAAAGACTAAGAATTAAGATTATATATATTATTTGTTTCATTAAAATTTAAAATTATAACTTATAGAAGGCACTATTCCAAATATTGAAAACCTGACGGCTTCATTAACTCCGGTAGTTCTGTTTTCTCTAAAACTTATACTTGCAGCATTTTTCCTATTATAAAGGTTGTAAATACCAAATGACCAATATGACTGCCAGCGTTTATCACTATTAGGGTTTGGAGTAAACTCTGCAGCAATGTCTAACCTATTAAACAGAGGTAATCTGTCTGTATTTCGTTCACCATAAACTGGAATTGTTTGTCCTTCATATTGGTATTGAGACGTAGGAAATGTAGTAGGTTGTCCTGTTTGTAAAAGAAAATTTCCACTAAATGTCCATTTATCATTTAATTTATAAGACGTTGTTATAGAAATGTCATGCGTCTTATCATAATTGGTTAAATACCAATTTCCATTTGAAATACCTGGCTCTATTTCACTTCTTCCTGGTGTCTTTTGTTCACTTTTAGAAAGCGTATAAGATAACCAACCTTGAAATTTACCAAGATTTTTTCTAAACAATACTTCAAGGCCATATGCTCTTGCTTTACCATTAAGAATTACTTGTTCTATAGCATCATTAGCAATAAGATCTGTGCCGTCTATATAATCAATTCTGTTGTTTATATATTTGTAAAAAGCCTCAAACTCTAAGCTGTACTCATTCTCATTAAAGTTTTTAAAATACCCAGCAGCAACTTGATCTACTATTTGGGGTTTTACAAATTTACCACTTGGTGTATATACATCTAATGGAGTAGGAGAGCTTGTATTACTAAGTATATGTATATATTGTGCAATGCGATTGTAACTTAATTTTATAGAGCTTTGGTCATTTAATAAGTACGATAGTGAAACTCTTGGCTCTAAATTCCCAAAAGATTTAATAATATCATCACGGTTAAAGTTTTCTTCACCTACAGGGTCTGCAGATTCATATACACCTTGTTCTTGATTATATATTACAGGTAAATTATTCTCATATGTAAACAACCGATCTTGGCCTAGTCTAAAGAATGCACTATACCTTAAACCATATTCGGCAGTTAGTTTCTCTGTTAAATTGTGTTCTGCAGATAAGTATATTCCGCTTTCTAGGGCATATTTTTTTGTGAGCGTAAATGCATTTATTCCAGAATCTGTTGTAGATGGTTCAATTTTACCTGGATTAAATTCGTATAATGTGTTTTGTATCCCGTAATTTAATTTTAGGTCATTATTAATATAGTGGTTAAATCCATATTTAATATTTCCATTTCTTATTCCGCTGTTGTATTTAAATTCTGCTAAATCTAATTCTAACCCATAATAATAATCACTGTATATTACAGATAGGTTAGTAAACACATTATCACTAAATACGTGATTCCATCTAAGATTTAAAATGCTATTTCCATAAACATTCTTAAAACTGTCGTTAAGATTAAATACATCTCTACCAAAATATCCTGAAAGTAACAGTGTGTTTTTATCGTCTAGTTTATAGCTTAGCTTGGTATTTAAATCATAAAAATAAGCCAGGTTTTCGTTATCTGTGAGTTTTAAGAATAAATGCGCATAAGAACTTCTTCCTGCGAGTAAAAATGAGCTTTTTTCTTTTTGAATAGGTCCCTCAACTAATAGCCTGCTTGATAAAATTCCTAGACCTCCTTCTGCAGAAAACTTCTTACTATTACCATCTTTTTGATAAATATCTAAAACAGAAGATACTCTGCCTCCATATTTAGAAGGTATTCCACCTTTATATAATTTAATATCTTTTATTGCATCCGGATTAAAAATTGAAAATAAACCGAATAAATGTGAGGAATTATAAATTGTAGCTTCATCTAATAATATTAAATTCTGATCTGCTGCGCCACCTCTTACATTAAATCCTGAAGCACCTTCTCCTGCATTTGTAACACCTGGTAAAAGCAGAATCGATTTAATAATATCTGGTTCACCTAATACTACGGGTATTTGCTTTATAGTTTTTATTGAGAGAGAATTAACACTCATTTGAGGAGATCTAATATTTGTACGCTCTACATCTTCTTTAATAACAACTGTGTCTAATGTCTCAGATGATTCAGTTAAGCTGAAATTTAAAGTTGTTTTATTTGTAATGCTAATATATTTATTTATAGTATTGTAGCCTAGGTAACTTAAAGTTATTGTGTAATTACCTTCAGGGATAGAAATTGAATAAAAACCATATGTGTTAGTAACGGTTTCAGTTTGTAATTCATTAATAATTACATTAACACCATTAAGAGTTTCATTACTAGCAGCATCTCTTATAGTACCATTTAAGGTAAAGGTTGTTTGACCAAATAGGGATAGGTTGGTTAAAACCAATAATAAGGATAATAAATGGCGCAAATTTCTTTTTCACCAAAGATACTAAACAACTTAGTTTATAGTCTAAACATTTTATAGTCTTGAGCAGTATTTTTTACAACAGCTTCAGTACGATCAGGATGTGTATCGCTTATAAATAGTTGTCCCAATTCTCCAGTTGAGACTAAAGAGACTATTTGCTCAACACGTTGTTCATCTAATTTATCAAAAACATCATCTAAAAGTAAAATAGGATTCACCTTACTTTTTGCTTTAATGAAATCGTACTGTGCTAATTTTAAAGCTATTAAAAATGATTTTTGTTGTCCTTGGCTTCCAAACCTCTTAATCGGGTGGTTCTCAATTCCAAAATCTAAATCATCTTTGTGAGTACCAACCGTTGTATATTGGCGTTGTAAATCTTTCTGTAAGCGCTCTTCAAATAAACTAGCTAGGTTTCCTTTTTTAAGTTGACTTTTATAAGAAATAGTCACTTGTTCTTTGTTATTGCTAATTGTTTGGTAGCGTTCTTTAAATATCGGAATAAAACTTTCTAAAAATAGTGTTCTAGTCTCAAATATCTCTGAGGCATAGTTACTTAACTGTTCATTATATACCTCGAGTGTTGAACTTTCAAAAGTTCTATTTGCAGCAAAATATTTTAAAAGAGCATTTCGTTGTGCAAGTACCTTATTATAGCTTATTAAGTTATCCAAATAAGTTTTATCGTTCTGAGAAATTATACCATCCATAAATTTACGTCTAGTATCGCTACCTTCAGTAATAAGGTCTCTATCTGCAGGAGATATAATAACTACAGGTAATAAGCCTACGTGTTCACTAAAACGTTCATATGCTTTGCTGTTTCTCTTAATTACTTTTTTTTGTCCACGTTTTGCACTTACAACAATTTTTTCTGTACGGTCTTGCTTAACAAACTCGCCATCTATAACAAAGAAATCTTCATGATGTTTAATGTTTTGGCTCGTTATTGGGTTAAAGTAACTTTTACCTAAAGAAAGATGATATATACTGTCTAAAACATTGGTTTTACCAATACCATTGGCGCCAACCAAGCAATTAATCTTAGAATCAAATTCAAAAGTTTCAGATTCAAAATTCTTATAGTTTATAAGAGATAATTGTTTTAAATGCATAAAAATATGAGGATCAATAGTAAATTAGCTAATGAAGAGGTTATCATATCCTGTTGACAACTTGTGCAAAGTACCAAAAAATGAATGTAATTACACTTTTTAATCTCAATAAAAAGTTTATTTTTGCGCCACAATAAAGTAAATTATGGCAACATATAAGAAGCGTGGATACAAACCTAAGAACAAGGAAGAGCGCGAAGAACAAGTAGAAGATCAGTCAACAACAGCAGAAGTTTTTAACTCTTTAGATGAAGGAGCAAATAAAACCGAAGAGTTTGTTGCAAAAAACCAAAACATCATTTTAATTGTAATAGGTATTATTGCAGTAGTGGTACTAGGTTATTTGGCCTATGAGCGTTTTGTGGTAGCACCTAATGAAGAAGCTGCTACTAATGAAATGTATCAAGCACAAAGCTATTTTGATGATGCATTAATAGCACCATCTACTACAAAAGATTCTTTATTTAACTTAGCTCTTAATGGTGGTGAAGGTAAGTATGGTTTCTTAGACATTGCAGACGAGTATAGTAGTACAGATGCAGGTAACCTTGCAAATTACTATGCAGGTATGGCATACCTTAATACAGGAAAATATAAAGAAGCTATTTCTAGCTTAGAAGATTTTTCTAGTGACGATTTAATTTTAGCACCATTAGCTAAAGGAGCTATAGGTGATGCATTTTTACAATTAGACCAAACTGAAGAAGCTTTAGGTTATTATGAAAGTGCTGCTAAAATGAATGCAAATGAGTTTACAGCACCTAAGTTCTTACTTAAAGCTGGTATTACAGCTATCGAGTTAGGTAAGGCAGATGTAGCAGTAAAACATTTAACTGAATTAAAAGATAAGTACGAAACATCTACTGAAGCTTCTCAAGTAGCAGTATACTTAGGGCAAGCTAAAGCAATGCAAAACTAAATCTAGAAGATATTTATGGCAACAGCCGGAAACAATCTATCAGAATATAATAAAGAGACAATCCCAAACGCGAAAGACTTCAAGTTTGGGATTGTTGTTTCAGAATGGAACGACCATATTACAAATAACCTCTTTCAAGGAGCTTTCGATGCTTTTATGGAGCATGGTGTTTTAAAGGAAAACATTGTACGTTGGAATGTACCTGGCAGTTTTGAGCTTATTTATGGCTGTAAAAAGCTACAACAAAGCTTTGAGATGTTAGATTGTATTATTGCTGTAGGAAGTGTAATACAAGGCGAGACAAAGCATTTTGACTTTGTTTGCCAAGGAGTAACAAACGGAATAGCACAATTAAATATAGAGAGTGATATACCTACTATTTTTTGTGTATTAACAGATAATATCGAAGAGCAGTCTATAGCTCGTAGTGGTGGTATTCACGGTAATAAAGGTACAGAAGCAGCAATCGCAGCCATTAAAATGGCGCAACTGCGTAAAGATGCAAAGTTTTATAAAGAGTAATATATTATAATAGTATATGCAAAAGGCTAACAGTTACTGTTAGCCTTTTTTATTTACTTTTTTATTTACTTTTTTATAGCTTTTTCATAGGTTTCTATCCATTGTGAAACCGTAAACTTTTGAGCAAGTTCTGCAATAAGTTCATACGGGATATCATTCATTCGTTTAAAACGAATACAGCTTTTACCCATATCTAACTTATATTTAGAATGCTTGGGATATTCATTCACAAACCAATTATGTATCGTTTTATCGGCATATATACCAGAATGATATAAGGCAACAAAGTTTTTCTGAGAGGCTATATTAATAAACGGTAAGGCCAATTTAGGATCACAATGATAACCATCAGGGTAAGTTGATAATGGTACTACAAATGCAAGCATACCATAACCTAGTGTTTCTTTAAAACCAGTTGGTAAATTATCTTTTATAGTATCTCTTAATTTTTTTACAGCAGCTTGACGATCTTCAGGTAGTTTAGAAATATAATCGTCTGGAGAGTTAGCTTCAATTTTCATTTTAAATATTACTTAAGGAGTTCTATTATTAACTATTTATTTTCTCTATTCTATTTGTAGGAAATTACGTTCATTCAATTTATGAATATTTTCAAAACTAACATTCATCAAATTTATATTTTAATAATTTAGATGAATTAAAATAGCAGGTTGTATAACTTATAATAGTAAGTAGGTTATTCTTAAAGTATACCTCTAGCTTTAATTTCTAAGTATTTATTAATGGTATTTACAGTAAGATCTTGTGGTGGTGTTAATACAGATTGTATACCGTGTTTCTGTAACTCTTTTTGCATTAGAACCTTATCTGATGCAAATTGTGACGCTATTGTTTTGTGATAAACATCACCAATTGTAGTAGCATCCTGATTAATCAATTCTTTTAATTCTGTATTTTCAAAAAAGATGACTACTAGTACGTGTTGTTTAGCAATGGCTTTTAAATAGGGTAGTTGTCTTTGCAATGCAGTGATATGCTCAAAATTTGTATAAAGAAGTAATAAGCTACGTTGTGTTATTTTTCGCTTTATATGTGCGTAAAGCAATCCAAAATCAGAATCTAAGAATTTTGTATTTACGTTATATAAGCGTTCTAATACTAAACTTAAGTGTGTTTTTTTAGATAAAGCTTTAACAAAATCACTCAAAACATTAGAGAAAGTAAGTAAACCAACTTTATCATTTTTCTTTAAAGCAACATTACTAAACGCTAATGAGCTATTTATTGCGTAGTCTAATAATTTTAATCCTTCAAAAGGCATTTTCATTACTCTACTTGTATCTATAACAGAATACACAGGTTGAGATTTTTCATCTTGAAATTGATTAACCATTAATTGGGCTTGTTTAGCTGTAGCTTTCCAGTTTATGGTTCTTACATCATCTCCAGTAACATATTCTTTAATTTGCTCAAACTCCATTGTGTGACCTATACGCCTCACTTTTTTAAGTCCTGTTAAAGCCAATCTATTATCTATGGCTAGAAAATCGTATTGCCGCATTTGTATGAAAGATGGATATACTTTTACCATCTGTTCATTATTAAATGTAAACCGTCTTTTTATAAGATTAAGCTTAGTGCTAACATAACAGTTTAAATGTCCAAAATGATATTCACCTCGATCTACAGGCTTTACCAAATATTCAAATGATTTATTTGAATTTGGTTGTACAGTAATATTTTTATTGAAATCTCTTTTTTGAAACTGAATCGGTAACTCATCTACTACTGCAACATCTATTTTAAATTTATAGTTGTTTTTTAGAGTAACTGAGACTGGATTCTCATCACTATTGGAAAATTTATCTGGTAAAAGGCGATTTGCTATTATGCCAGAACCCTTATATAAAGCAACAACATCTAATAAAAAAACAAGACATAACGCTAAGACAATTAACCAGGCTATTGGATAGAGTAGAGGTACCCAAAACGACACTAAAAATATAGCTGATATGGAAAACAACACATAAAATACGCGCTGGTGAAGGTATAAGGATTTAAAAAATTGAATCACTTATCGAGGAATTTCTACAGATTGTGAAATCATGGTAACAACTTGTTCTGTTGTCATACCTTCCATCTCTCGTTCTGGAGAAAGTATAATACGGTGTCTTAAGACTGGAAATAAAGATTTTTTCACATCATCTGGTGTTACAAAATCCCTTCCTTGTATTGCTGCAAAAGCTTTAGAAGCTGTCATTATAGCTAAAGAGGCTCTTGGTGAAGCGCCTAAGTATAAATGAGGATGATTTCTTGTTTTAGATACTATAGTTGCTATGTAAGAAAATATCTTTTCCTCAATTATAATATTTTGAATGTGGTCTTTGTAGGTTATTAGTTGCTCAGGACTTAAAACTGCATTTATTTCTGAAATTGCGTGTACAGCTTTCCTGTTGTGGTGAGTCTTTAAGATGGTAATTTCATCATCTAGGTTAGGGTAATCAACTGTAATTTTAAATAAAAACCTATCTAACTGTGCTTCTGGCAATGCGTATGTACCTTCTTGTTCAATAGGGTTTTGGGTTGCTAAAACCATAAATGGTGGTTTCATTTCATAGGTATTGCCATCAATAGTAATTTGGCGTTCTTCCATAACCTCGAACAATGCAGCTTGAGTTTTGGCAGGCGCTCTATTTATTTCATCTATTAGTACAATATTAGAAAATATAGGACCTTGTTTAAATTCAAAGTCAGAAGTTTTCATATTTAAAACCGAGGTTCCTAAAACATCACTAGGCATTAAATCTGGTGTAAACTGTATACGGCTAAACTCTGTTTTTAACGTCTTAGCAAATAATTTTGCAGTAAGTGTCTTAGCAATACCAGGTACACCTTCAATTAACACATGACCGTCAGATAGTAATCCAACAATAAGTAATTCAACAAAATCATCTTGACCTACAATAACTTTAGACAATTGTGCTTTTAAAGCTTCAATTGCTTGTTGAAGTTCTTGTAGAGGAATTCTTGAATTAAACTCTAGGTTATCTTGGGCTGTTTGTTCTTTAGAATCTGTAGGTAAGTTTTGGTCTTCCATAAATGGTTTATAATTACAGAGCCCTAAATTAAGAAAGTTTAGCTAAAGTTGTTTAGCCATTTGCCTTGAACCTTCATTACCTGTTCAATTACATCTCTTACACATCCTTTTCCACCATATTGATGAGATACATATTTAGAAATGGCCTTAATTTCTGGTACAGCATCTTGTGGGCAGCATGGTAACCCAACCATATGCATTGGGTAACTGTCTGGTATATCGTCTCCCATATAAAGTACCTGTTCTCTCTTTATATTGTCTTTTTCCAGGATAATATCTAATTGCTCGGCTTTATCGGTAACTTTTAAAAACACATCAGAAACATTAATAAGTTTAAGTTGCATGCGTAACCCTCTAATATCACCGTGAGACATAAAACAAACTTTATAACCTTCACCAATAGCACGCTCAATGGCATAACTGTCTTTAGCATGAACTTGTCTTAGTAACTCTCCTTGAGAGCTAATGAGTAGTGAGTTTTTTGTGAGCACACCATCTACATCAAAAATAAATGTAGTTATGTTGTTTAAAAGCTCTTTATAGCTTGTTTCCATAGTAGGTTAGTATATGTAGAGTTAATTGTTTGTATACGTCTTTATGCTTAGTGTCCTTTAGCTGTTCTAGGTGAGATTGTATGGTTTCTTTATCTCCACGTTTAGCAGGTCCTGTCTGTACATTTTTTGGAGACTGCAATGTTGCTTTTAGAGCAGTTTCGGTAATTAATGGGTGCAGGATTTCAAAAGGAACATTATTGGTATCACACAAATCTTGAGCAACTGTAAACATATAATTACTAAAGTTGTTTACAAATACTGCACTCAAATGTAGTGATTTACGTTGTTTAGAGTCTATATGATATACTTTTTTAGACAACGCATTTGCCAAAAGGTTTAATTGCTCTAAGCTTTTTTTTGAATTTGCCTCTATACAAACTGGAACTTCTTGAAAATTAAGCTCTAAATCTTTGGAAAAACTTTGTAAAGGATAAAACACACCATAATTAGTGTGCATAGCAACTTCAACTAATGGTTTTGCACCAGAAGTATGTACAACTATACCTTTTTTGGTCTTTAGTTTTTGGGCTACGTTGCCTATAACATCATCATTTACAGCTATAATATATAAGTCTGCTTCTTTAATGTCTTCTATAAGTGTGGTGGTTTCAACATATTTAAATACCTCTAAGTTATCTTTAGACCTATTATAAATTTGTTGCAATGTTATAGTCTCTAAAGAGCGCAAACTTTTATAGAGATGAAATGCCACATTACCAGCACCTAAGATAACTACAGAAAGTTTAGAATTCTTCAAAATAAAAAGTATTGGTACAGCAAACGTTAAGACTATCTAATTAGACTTCAATATTATTAAAATTACGACAGAAATGCCTTAAATTTGCACGGATTTTAAAGAACTTCTCCGCTATGCAAAATAAATTATTGAGCATCCTTTTTTCAACACGTTTAATGGCCTTACTTTTTATCGTTTTTGCGGTAGCAATGGGTGTAGGTACTTTTGTTGAAAGTTATTACAGTACAGAGACCGCAAGGCAATACATTTATAATGCACATTGGTTTGAGGTTATCATGGTGTTATTTGCCATAAATTTCTTCGGAAACATTTTTAGATATAACCTTCACAAGAGAGAAAAGTGGTCTACACTATTATTACATATGTCTTTTGTACTTATTATAGTTGGAGCAGGAATTACACGTTATATAGGTTTTGAAGGTATTATGCCTATTAGAGAAGGACAAGCCACAAATAAATTTATGTCTGAAAAAACCTTTTTAACTTTTATGATTGATGGTGAGGTAGATGGCGAAGCATTGCGAAGACGTAAAAGTGAAGAGCTATTACTAGCACCTAAAGGAAATAATGACATTACAATAAACACAGATTTTAAGGGCGATCCTATTTCTTTTAAGGTAGTTAATTACATTCATGGTGCAGAAGAAGGTTTTAGAGAAACAGAAGATGGAAGTAATTACATAAAAATTGTAGAAGCTGGTGGCGGTAACCGTCACGATCACTTTATTAAGGAAGGCGAAGTTGTAAGTATTCATAATGTTCTTTTTGCTTATAACAAACCAACAGATGGCGCAATAAATATTACAGTACCAGAAGATGGTAGTGATTACCTTATAAAAACACCTTTTGAAGGTGATTTTATGAGAATGGCAGATCAATTTAAAGGCGAAGTTTTAAAAGATTCTGTTCAGAAATTAAACCTGCGTTCGCTTTATAATGTTGCTGGTATGCAGTTTGTATTTCCAGATCCAGTTGTAAAAGGAGAAGAAGGCATTGTTGAAACTGAGCAAAAATCTAAAGGGCAGGCAGATGCTGTAACATTAGAGGTAAAAGCTAATGGAGACACAAAGAATATTCAATTATTAGGGAGTAAAGGACGTATGCCAGACCCTAAGAAATTAGAAGTTGGAGGCTATGATATTTACCTAAGCTATGGTAGTAAGGAATATGAACTTCCATTTGCTTTAATGCTAAAAGATTTTGAGGCTAAAAAATATCCAGGAACAGAAAACAATCCCACACCAAGTTACCAATCTTTTAAAAGTAAGGTAGACATTGTAGACGATGGTGAAAGTGTTCCTTATGAAATCTATATGAATCACGTATTAGATAAAGATGGCTATCGCTTCTTCCAAGCTTCTTTTGATGCCGATGAAAAAGGAACAATCTTATCTGTTAATCACGATTTCTGGGGTACGTGGATTACGTATATCGGGTACTTCTTATTATACTTAGGACTTATGCTAATTTTATTTGATAAAGGTTCTCGTTTTGGCCAACTAAAGAAAATGTTGGATAAAGTAAAAGCTAAAAAACAAGCGTTAACAATTTTACTTGTGCTAAGTACAGCTTTAGGCTTTGCACAAACTACAGATGATGGTCATGACCATAGTGACCCTAATCACGTACACGAAGATGTACAAGAAATAGATCAAGAACGATTAGACTCTCTAATTGTAGCTAATGCAGTAAGCAAAGAACACGCAGAAGAGTTTGGTAAGATGATTATACAAGATGCTGGCGGTCGTATGAAACCAGCAAACACGTATTCATCAGAGCTTTTAAGAAAGTTAAGTAAGGCAGACTCGTACAATGGTCTTACTAGTGATCAGGTTCTTATAAGTATGTTAGAGAACCCTACAGTTTGGTATAATATTCCATTAATACATGTGGAACGTAAAAACGATTCAATTCGTCATATTACAGGTGTAGATGAAGATGCTAAACTACTACCATTAGCAAAATTCTTTGATGCTACAGGAACATATAGACTGGCACCTTATTTAGAAGATGCCTATCAAGCTCAAAACCCTACATCATTTCAAAAAGATTTTATAAAAACAGATCAAAAGGTAAACTTGCTTTACAGTGCTTTAGAAGGAGATTTATTAAAAATATTTCCAGTTCCTGGAGCAGAAAACAACAAATGGGTAAGCTATCCAGAATTAAAGGAACATAGCTTTACGGGACGAGACTCGGTATTTGCCTATAATGCACTACCAATTTACTTAACAACATTAAGACAAGCTAAACAAACACAAGGTTATGCTCAAGCAACTGAGGTCTTAGAAACAATTAAAAAGTTTCAAAGTAACCATGGTGCAGAAATTATGCCTTCAGACCAAAAGGTTAAAACAGAAATACTTTATAATAAGTACGATGTCTTCAGGAATTTATTTTGGATGTTTATGCTTGCAGGTCTAATAACTCTACTGTTTGTAATTCTTAAAATATTTTATAATAACAAGTTTATTAAAAGCTTGGTTTTAATTGGTAAAATTGCCATTATCCTACTATTTATAATACATACTGCCGGCTTAATAGCACGTTGGTATATTTCTGGTCACGCACCTTGGAGTGATGCTTATGAGAGTATGATATATGTGGCTTGGGCTACTATGTTCTTCGGCTTGGCTTTTGGTCGTAAAAGTGATTTAACTTTGGCGTCTACAGCATTTGTAGCTTCAATGATATTAATGATTGCTCATTGGAATTGGATGGATCCTGCAATAGCTAACCTTGTACCTGTATTAGATAGTTATTGGTTAATGATTCACGTTGCTGTAATTGTTGGTAGTTATGGACCATTTACATTGGGTATGATATTAGGTGTTGTTTCACTATTGTTAATGATTTTTACCAATTCGAATAATAAAGCTAAAATGAAACTTAACATACGTGAGATAACCATTATTACAGAGATGGCACTTACAGTTGGTTTAGTAATGCTTACCATAGGTAATTTCTTAGGTGGGCAATGGGCCAATGAAAGTTGGGGACGTTATTGGGGTTGGGACCCTAAAGAAACTTGGGCACTAATTAGTATTATGGTATATGCATTTGTGATACATATGCGATTAGTACCTGGTTTAAGAGGTCGCTGGTTTTTCAACTTTATGTCTATCGTTGCGTTTGCAAGTATCATGATGACGTATTTTGGAGTTAACTTTTACCTTTCTGGATTGCATAGTTATGCAAGTGGAGATAAAGTAATAACTCCAGATTTTATCTACTACTCAATTGCAGTGGTTGTAATTTTAGGAGCTTTGTCTTATTGGAAATACAAAAAGCACTATTATAAAGGAGATTATAATAAATAGTTTAAAGTAGAAATAGGAGAGTGTTTAGGCATCAGAAAATAGATGCTTAATAGCTATTGTTATTTTATAAAACATCTTATTTAACTTTCTGCTTAAAATTAAATTCTAAATATCTAAAACAACATGTTACATCTTAAATTAGAAACAGACCCACGTTGGGTAACAATTGTAGAAAGTAATTTAGAAGAAATACTTACAGACCACGCTTGGTGCGAACAAAAGGCAGCTACCAATGCAATTACAATAATCACTTTAAACAGTGAGCATGAAGAGTTGGTGACAGAGCTTATAAAACTGGCACAAGAAGAATTAGAGCACTTTGAGATGGTGCATAATATCATAAAAGAACGTGGTTATACTTTAGGTAGAGAACGTAAAGACCATTACGTTAATCAACTTTTTAAGTTTACTCAAAAGGGTGGAAGCAGACAACAAGCAATGGTAGATAGACTTTTGTTTTCTGCTATGATTGAAGCTAGAAGCTGCGAGCGTTTTAAACTACTTTCTGAACGTATTAAGGATAAAGAATTATCTAAATTTTATAGAGAGTTAATGATTAGTGAAGCTGGTCACTACACAACCTTCTTAGGCTTTGCAAGACAATATGGTGAAGGTATAGATGTTGAAAAGCGTTGGAAAGAACTTGTAGAGTTTGAAGGTGAGCTAATTAAAAGTTATGGGAAGAATGAAACCATACATGGTTAGTATTTTTTCCTGATTTAGTTCTGCTTACATTTTAATAATTCTTCCTAACGTGTTTGTATATGGTTTGTTGCGTGGTTTAAGCACTAAATTTAGCAAATAAAAACCGAATAGAAAATCCGCGTGGATTTTCGTAAGTAGGCTAGAACTAGCAATAAATTATATTCGGTGTTATGCAACGTTTTTTTCAGAACGTAAACTCCAAAACTACAATCCTTTTATGAAAATAATTATTAAAATCAGGATTTGAATTCAAAATTCCGTTAACAACGAGTTCGTTTGACATCATTCCAGCAGTTTGTCTTTTTTCGTAATATTTTTTAACAAACTTATCAGATTTCGCAACGTAATTCAGTCCACGCATATATTGACCAGTAACATTTATCAATAATCCATTATTATTGTCTTTCAAATAGATTTCATTCCATAATCCGCTTTTAGTCAATTCAGATTTAGTATTTGGTGTTTGAAATTTAAACTTTTCAAAGTCAGTTGTTGAGTCAGATATTATTTCAGTTAGATATTGTTCGTACGCTTTATCAATAGATAGTTTAGGATAATTCTTTTTCAGATTATTTTCAAAATCAGTTACCAAAGAATTAATCGCATTTATTTTATTTTCTCCAAGAGTATTTTGAAATGCGTGTTTGTTTTTTTCTAATTCCGTTTGGCAACTAAATGTTACAATTGTTAAAAAAAATATAATTGTTTTTCTTATTTTCATAATGTTGCACAACATCAAGTATTGACATTCAAATAGTTTTCAGTTTATAATGTAAGAATTAATTGTATTAGTAATCCTACTAATACTGCTATTCCAAAACTAAGCTTAGTGCCAATAAGCACATATTCTGTTTTTAGTAAATCTGTATCCTTGTAACGTAAGATAGATTTTGCAGCGATAAGAAACCCTATTGCTCCAAATTGCCCAATTAGGACAAATATTACCACTAAAATACGTTCTAAGATTCCAATAAGACGCCCTGCTTTTTCTAATTCTTGAGATTGTGGTGTGCTTTCAATTTCAAAAGTTGAAAGCATTTCCTTAATAAAGATATTTGTTGGTTTTAATATGAATAAAAAGCCTGCAGTTAGTACTATATATTGTTTTGCAGCTATCACATTTATTACGGGATTAAAGTCTGTTAGCGTAAAGAAGGTAAGTGAGACAGCAATAAAAAGTATTATATGTAGAAATTGATCTATATAAAATGCATACCTGCCCAAACTCTTATGGTTATTTAGAAAAGGTTTGCAACCATCGATTATATAGTGGGAAATTCCTATTAGTAAGGCGCCTATTATAAAGTTAAGTTGAAAAGATAACAACCAAGATAGGAGTATGGCGATTAAACCGTGCCAGATTAAAAAACTGCTTTTAAATCCTTTTGTGTTTTTATCTGTAGCAAGTCTGTTATTTTGAAATACGAAGTCTGTAAGAAGGTGTGCTATTAATTGCAAGATTAAAAATAGGCTGATGTCCATGCTATAAATTTGAGAACAATGTACTAAAATAATTTAAGGTGGTTTCAATACTATTCCAACCTATACTGGTTGAGTGTTGATTTACTGTAGGTTGCCCTATATCTAAGCGCGTTGAGATTTCATCTTCAGATAAGCCTAATATTTTATGGTAAACAACCTCACATTGTCTAGCTGTAGCGTTACCTATAATTGTATCTAATAGGCTAAGCAAAGCATCCATTTGCTCGTTTAGAATTGTATTATCACTACTAAAAAATAACGTATTCTTTATAACAATTCTCTGTTTACCGTGTGTTGAATTTTCACTAATCATTCGACCAGAACGGTAAATGGCATCACCATCTATAACACCATCAGTTTTGTCAAATCTTTCTAATTCCCCATAACCTAAGGCTAAACGAATACCGTGTGATTTAAAAAACTTTATACGATGGTTGTTTTTATAACTTGCATCATTACTAATAGAAATTGCTTTTACAAAGCATTTAATAAGTAAAGCTACTTTTAAAGCATCTTGTGGTTTAGACACTACACACTCTAAATAATCACCTTTTATAATTCTTGAATACGTTTTATATTTAGTTTCAAGTTGATCAATAAGAGTTTTAAGCTGCTGCTCTAACAACTTGCGATCATCTACAGTTAAACTTGTAGAGGATATAATATCTCCAGAAATTACAATTGTTTTTATCATCACTTACAAATATATTAAATATATCGGTACATAAACCAATAAAATATATTTATTGGTATTTAAGCCTATAAATCATATTTAAGTGTTTTAAAACCAATAAAAATAGTATATAAGTATCTCAATCATTTTAGTATTAGATATATAGGTTAAAGTACTTGGAATATGTAGAAAATAAATTTATATAAACATCAAACGCCTCATAAAGAGGCGTTTGATGTTAGATTGCTTTTAAGAGAATCTAAATGTTCTGTATTTTCTATAAAAGAAATAACTACTTTTTAGAGCTTACCATATCTTCTGGCTTAACCCATTCATCAAATTCTTCTGCGGTTACATATCCTAAATTAACGGCTTCCTCCTTCAAGGTTGTTCCGTTTTTATGAGCAGTATTTGCTATTTCTGCAGCTTTATAATAACCAATTTTAGTATTTAAAGCTGTAACAAGCATTAATGAGTTTTTAAGTAATTCATCTATACGTGCTTGGTTTGGCTCTATACCGCTTGCACAGTGCTCTTCAAAAGAAACAGATGCATCTCCTAGTAATTGAGCACTTTCTAATAAATTAGATGCCATTACAGGTTTAAAAACGTTAAGTTCAAATTGTCCTTGCATACCACCAACAGCAATAGCCATATCATTACCTATAACTTGCGCACAAACCATAGTTAAAGCTTCACATTGTGTAGGATTTACTTTTCCTGGCATGATTGAAGAACCTGGCTCATTTGCAGGAATATTAAGCTCACCAATACCACTACGTGGTCCTGAAGCTAACATTCTTATATCATTTCCTATTTTATTTAAAGAAACGGCCAATTGTTTTAATGCACCGTGAGTTTCAACTAAAGCATCGTGAGCAGCAAGTGCCTCAAACTTATTCTCTGCAGAAACAAAAGGAAGTTTTGTAAAAGAAGCTATATATTCTGCAACGCGAGTAGAGTAACCTTTTGGGGTATTTAATCCTGTACCAACAGCTGTTCCTCCTAAAGCTAGTTCAGCTAAATGTGGAAGTGTATTGTGTAACGCTTTAAGACCGTGATCTAATTGAGAAACGTAACCTCCAAATTCTTGCCCTAAAGTTAAAGGCGTAGCATCCATAAAATGCGTGCGGCCTATCTTTACAACATTCTTAAATTCTTCAGATTTACGTTTTAGCGTATCTCTTAGTTGTTTTATACCAGGAATAGTAACCTCTACAACCTTCTTATATGCAGCAATGTGCATTCCTGTTGGAAAGGTATCGTTTGAAGATTGACTTTTATTTACATCATCATTTGGTAAAAGTGTTTTCTCACCTTCACCAATAGTTTTACCTGCTAATTGGTGTGCTCTGTTTGCAACAACTTCATTAACATTCATGTTACTTTGAGTACCACTACCAGTTTGCCATATAACTAATGGAAATTGGTCGTCGTGCTTTCCTTCTAAAATCTCATCACACACTTGTGCAATAAGATCTCTTTTATCTACAGGAAGTACGCCAAGCTCACAATTGGTATAAGCAGCAGCTTTTTTTAGGTATGCAAAACCATAAATTACCTCTAAAGGCATAGAAGCTGGTTTACCTATTTTAAAATTATTTCTCGAACGTTCGGTTTGTGCGCCCCAAAGCTTGTCTGCCGGCACTTTAACCTCACCCATTGTATCTTTTTCTATTCTAAAAGCCATAATAAAAATTTGTTGTGCAAATGTAAGTATTGTGATTGAAAAGCTATTGAAAAAAAATAACTCCCATAATTAAAAAATTATAGGAGTCTTAAATGTATTATGAGGTAGTGAGATTACTTATTGTCATCATTACTATCATCCATCATTTGCTTTTCTTTTTCCATTTTTAATTTTCTTTTTGCTTGCTGTATAGCATTGGCATCAGATTTCTGAAATGCATTGTCAGCATCAAAAGTACCGTAAGATACTGTATCACCTATTTTTAATTTATAAGTACCTTCAATTTTTGTTGGGTAAATACGACCAATGTTAACTTTCTTTCCGTCATTCATTTCAAAAACTACATAACCTACAGAAGCTTCTTCAAAACGAATTGGCTTACTATCATAAAAGTAATCTGCGTTCGTTTCTACATCCATTGGTAACTTAACAGCACGTTGATTGGTACCATCACCAGCAACTGCAATTTTTTGCTTAGCAGTAGTGGTCATTTTTTTAGTCTTAACTTCTTCTCCAGAAGAGGTTTTAACTTTAGTTTTTACTGTTGTAGTTTCTTCTGTTTTATTTTCGTTCTCTTGCGCTATACCTGTTGCAAATGCACCAAGCGCTAAAAGTAAAAGGATCTTTTTCATCTTGTGAAATTTTAAATTATAGAGTAAATGTAACTAGCTACCGTGTTAATTTTAATTAATGGAGTGCTAATCTTTTACTAATCTTTAATTCAAAAAACATAAATATAACGAGTTAAATAAAAGAGCTTCAATAAGTTGCAAAAATTATAATTAGGTAATTTTAGATTGAAACTTGGGTGTTTATGCAGTTAACTATCTAATAAAAATGTACGCTTTAAAATTTAGAGTAATACCTTATCTTTGCGCCCTAAATTTAATGACTACCATATGAAAGCCGGAATTGTAGGATTACCAAACGTAGGAAAATCGACATTATTTAATTGTTTGTCTAATGCAAAAGCACAAAGTGCTAATTTCCCGTTTTGTACCATAGAACCAAATATTGGAGTGGTAAATGTTCCAGATCCTAGACTAAGAAAACTTGAGGAGTTAGTTAATCCTGAGCGTGTAATGCCTGCAACTGTTGATATTGTAGATATTGCTGGTCTTGTAAAAGGCGCTAGTAAAGGTGAAGGCTTAGGAAACCAGTTTTTAGGTAATATACGTGAGACAGATGCTATTTTGCATGTGTTGCGTTGTTTTGATGATGGTAACGTTGTACACGTAGATGGTAGTGTAGACCCAATTAGAGATAAGGAAACAATTGATATTGAGCTACAGCTTAAAGATCTTGAAACTGCAGAAAAGAAACTTGAGAAAGTTAAAAGAGCTGCACGCACAGGTAATAAAGAAGCCCAAAAAGAAGACAGTATTTTAAATACTATAAAATCTAATTTAGAGCAAGGTATCTCTGTTCGAGCTATAGAGTTTTCTGAAGAGGACTATGAGGAATTTGTAAAGCCATTACAGTTTATTACAGACAAACCAGTAATGTATGTTTGTAATGTAGATGAGGCTTCAGCAAACTCTGGAAATGCTTATGTAGACAAAGTAAAAGAAGCGGTTAAAGATGAAAATGCAGAAGTGTTAGTTCTTGCCGTAGGTATTGAAGCAGATATAGCAGAGCTTGATGATTTTGAAGAACGCGAAATGTTTTTAGCAGATATAGGTTTAGATGAGCCAGGTTCTGCAAAATTAATTCGTGCAGCATATAAGCTCTTAAATCAACAAACGTATTTTACTGCTGGTAAAAAAGAGGTAAGAGCTTGGACAGTTAAAGTTGGAGCATCTGCACCACAAGCGGCAGGTGTTATACATACAGATTTTGAGAAAGGTTTCATTAGAGCTGAAGTTATAAAGTATGAAGACTTTGTAAGTTATGGTAGTGAAGCCAAAGTAAAAGAAGCAGGTAAATTAGGTGTAGAAGGTAAAAACTATATTGTACAAGATGGTGATGTCATGCACTTCTTGTTTAATGTATAAATCTGAAGACTTTTAATTATAAAAAAATCCCCAAGTTTTATAGCTTGGGGATTTTTGTTTTAAGTATTTATTTACCTTTTCTCTTTTGACCTCGAGTTTTTGGCTTTTTATATTTCTTCTCAATCTTACGTTTGTAAGAACCACCTTCATTACGCTTTCTGTTTTTGTCCTTTTTTTCGTGAAATGCTTTACCTTTTGAAGGTTCCTTCTTTAGAGGATTATATATTTCTACAGGTTTTTGTTGTTCTTCTGGAGCAAGCTCTTTAGAAATTTCAACATCATTAGTCATCTCTATAGTGTCAACCTTAGTTTCCATAAGTTCCTCTATGGTTTTAAGCCATTCTACCTCACTTTCTGAAGTAAGAACTAATGCAGTACCTTTTTTCTCAGCTCTACCAGTACGACCTATCCTATGCAGATAATTTTCTGGATAGCTTGGTGTATCCATATTAATAACGTGAGAGATATCATCTATATCTAAACCACGTGCCATAACATCTGTAGCAATCATGATACGATGTTCACCTGTTTCAAAAGCTTCAATACTATTAAGTCTATAATTTTGAGTCTTATTAGAGTGAATAACACTAGCTTGATCTGGGAATGTCTTGTCCACAACAGCAAATAAACGGTCTGCAATACGTTTATTAGGAACAAATATTAATGTCTTTTCGTATGTTTCAACATCTTCTAAAAGATGAATAATTAGATTTTGCTTTGTGTAGTAATTAGGAACATTATAACGATATTGTTGTATGTTAACTAATGGTGTTCCACTTTTTGCAACAGATATTTTTATAGGATTATTAAAGAATTCAGAAATCATAGAAGAGACTTCATCTGTCATAGTAGCAGAAAACAATATGTTTTGATGCTTTTTAGGAAGTATATCTAAAATGTTAACTAGCTGAAATCTAAATCCGAGGTCTAACATAACATCAACCTCATCAATCACAAGTTTCTGTATGTTTTTTAGTTGTAGTACGTGGCTAACAGCAAGGTCATACAATCTACCTGGCGTAGCTACAAGAACATCACACCCTTCAACTACAGCTTTTTTCTGTGTATTAATATTTGTACCACCATAAACACCTAAAATACGCATATCATTAAGTGTACAAAGTTTTTCAATTTCTGAAACTACTTGTACAACAAGTTCACGCGTAGGAACAATTATTAAAGCTCTAGGATTTACTTGTCTAGAATAGGGTAGTAGTCTTAGGACAGGTAATGCATAAGCATAGGTTTTACCAGTTCCTGTTTGGGCAATACCAACAACATCTCTACCAGACATGATTACAGGAAATGATTCTTCCTGTATTGGAGTAGGATGTACGATACCTAATTCATCTAAAGCTTTCTGTAAAGAAGGAGATAGGTTTAAGTCTTTAAAAGTAGTGGACACAGTTATATAATTTTACGGTGCAAAGGTACTATAAAGCAATTAGTTTATCTTTTTAATCTTTAGGTAACTTGAATCGCCAAAATTATTGAAGTTTGAATTATTGTTGCCGTCTGCAACAACAATAAAATCTATATATCCAGTTGTAGCAGTTATCTCAAAAACAGCTATTTGTGGTATGCTACCTTGAGACGTGTTGGAGTTTGGACTCGTTAATGCAGCAGTAGTGCCTTCATTAGTGTTGTTTAAACGCATTATATAACTTAAAGTAGATGTTTGATTATTCGGTCTAATATTAGATTCAACTTCGTATACACCTCGTGGTAAGGTTAATCTTCTATTAGATGTATTATAAGATGAACCAGTAATATTATTAAAAGATTCTTGACTAAAATTAAATGCAGTATTTACATTACCTATGGTTGTAGGATTCGTTCTCAACATTATTTGTGTAGTATTCTCAGTAAGCAACTGTTTCCATGAAGAGGCGTTATTATCCCAATACAGGAAACCTTCACTATAATTATTATCCTCTTGGGTAAGATAAATGAGCATACTATGCTGCGCAGCACCAGGATTTGTATTAGGTAGTGCATTTAAACGAGGTATAAGAATCCCATCTGTTTCTTTTGGAGTATTTGCATTTACTGGGTTAACATCTAAAATAGCATCTGGTTCTAACTTGTTGAGACCTAAATCTCCATCTTCTCTAATAGACATTCTTACTTGTTGAGAAACGCTTCCAATAGGTGTTGTATTAACCACAAATCTTGAAGGAGTACTATTGTCTGATGCAGAACCATCTAAATACAGTCTAAAACCACCTACTTCTGTAATTTGGTCACCATCGTGAGTTTTAAAGATTACAGAACCAATCTCACCATTTGCAGCTAAGGTATTTGGCGCATCTAAACTACCACCAGTATTATAAAATATTAAATTTGGCGGATTAGTATTTGCACTTGTAATTTGAAAATCATTATCGCCAGGACCTTTAAATTCAAACCGTTCAACTGGTGTATCCGTGCCTATTCCAATACGACCATCATCTGTAAACACCATTCGAGTACCATTAGCATCTGCTTGTTTAGCATAAATTAATTGTTGCCCTAATGCATTCTCTCCATCTAACCACTCACCACCAAAAGGAATCCAGTCTGGAATATCATTATCCCAAAAATAGAAACCTTTAGTATCATTACCATCTGTCTGTGATAAAAAGACGATCATACCATCTTGTGAAATACCAGGATTTACATCAGGAAACTTCTCAAGTCTCGGTATTAGTAAACCATCTGTTTCAGTTGGGTTAGCCGTACTAGATGCTGAAATATCTAATATACTTTGAGGATTTATATTACCAATTCCTACTTGACTAAAGCTATTGTCTGCTATAAAGCATAACAAAACAATATAAATATAATTTTTAATCATAAAGCAACTTGGTATTTGGTTGATAGTAAGTTGATTAATTAAGATTTAAAGATACCAATAAGATGTTAATATAGTGTTAAAAATTAAGATTTTATTAAGATTTTCAGATAGCTCATTTAGTTTAATGTTATTACATAATTCATATTTAATTTATTTTGCTTACCAATTAAAAATGCCATTTCTTTATCTAATGAAAAAGATTCTTTGCTTTGCAGGCTCAAATAGCCGTCATTCTATTAATACCATATTAGTAAATTATGTAGCTAATAAAATTATAGATCACGAGGTTAAAATTATCTCATTATTAGATTATGAATTACCTATGTATAGTCTGGACTTAGAGAATGAGCGTAGTTTCTCAGCAGATTTACAAGTTTTACGTAATATAATAAAAGATCATGATGCTCTTATTATTTCAGTTAATGAGCATAACGGAAGTATATCTGCTTTTTTTAAAAATCATTTAGATTGGCTATCTAGACTAGATCGTAATTTTCTGGAAGGTAAAAAGGTATTATTAATGAGTACATCACCAGGCGCAAGAGGAGCAAAGTCTGCTTTGGAGTTTTGCAAATTGGTACTTCCTAGGTTTGGGGCAGAAATTGTTGAGAGCTTTAGCTTCCCATCTTTTCAAGATAACTTCTCAATTGAGGAAAATAAAATTACAAATGATGTCCTTGAGATGGGACTTAATGATATGTTGAGTACCTTTGAGCATCACATTAATTTATGATCCTTGCGTGTAAATAAAACCTTTACTCTTAAGAACACTTCTCATTTTAAACAACAACTTCTTCAATGGTCTCAAGAGTTTAATGAGGTTGTTTGGTTAGACTCTAATCTGCATACTCAAGCATACTCAGAATATGATGCTATTTTAGCTGTAGATGGTTTTACGGTATTAAAAACAGATGCACAAAATGCTTTCGAAGACCTTAAGACATATCAATCTACTACTAAAGATTGGCTCTTTGGCTATTTATCTTATGACTTAAAAAATGACACAGAGCTTCTTACCTCTAATAATTTTGATGGCTTAAATTTTCCAGATCTTTATTTTTTTCAACCTAAAAAATTATGGTTGTTAAAGGATAATATTTTAGAAGCACACTATCTAGCAATGGTAGATGATGAGATAGATGAAGATTTTAATACTATTAATACGCTTCAGCTATTTGAGGAAGTATCATCTAACACATTAAAAATTAAATTAAGAACCTCAAAAGATGATTACTTTAAAAAGCTAAATAACATTTTAGAGCATATTCATAGAGGAGATATTTATGAAGCTAATTTTTGCCAGGAGTTTTACACGTCTGGACATATAACACCATTAGCAACCTATAAACGTTTAAATGTTATTTCAAAGCCGCCATTTGCAAGCTTTGTAAAGTTGTTTAATAATTATGCCTTATGTGCGTCTCCAGAGCGATATTTAAAAAAATCAAAAACTACAGTTGTAAGTCAGCCAATAAAAGGAACTTCTAAACGGTCTAAGGATAAGAATAAGGATAATGCTCTAAAAAAAGCATTAGAAAACGATCCCAAAGAGCGTTCTGAAAATATTATGATTGTAGATTTGGTTAGAAATGATCTATCTAAAACTGCAAGTAAAGGATCTGTGACAGTACAAGAACTTTGCAAAGTTTATACGTTTGAGCAGGTACATCAACTAATTTCTACAGTTACATCTCAAGTAAGTGACAGTTTATCTCCAATTGATGTTTTACAAAGTACATTTCCTATGGGCAGTATGACAGGAGCACCAAAGGTAAGTGCCATGAAAATTATTGAAGAATATGAAGACGCTAAACGTGGTTTATACAGTGGTGCTATAGGTTACATAACTCCTAACGGTGATTTTGATTTTAATGTAGTCATTAGAAGTATACTATACAATGCAGAAAAAGCCTACATTTCTTATTCTGTTGGTGGTGCCATTACTGCCAACTCAATACCAGAAAAAGAATATGAAGAATGTCTTATAAAAGCAAAAGCTATGCGAGAAGCCTTACTAAACAACGCATAAATTGTATTTTTGCACTTTAATTTTCAAACGTGTTACAAGCCTTTAAATCTCATATAAATACTACGTTTCCCAAACTTAACTCCAATAAATTACTTTTGGCTGTAAGCGGTGGTTTAGATAGTATGGTGTTATTACATCTCTGTAAAGCTTCAGGTTTAAATATAGCTATCGCACACTGTAATTTTAATTTGCGAGGCAAAGAAAGCGATGCAGATACACTATTGGTTAAGGAAGAGGCAGACAGATTGCAAATTACTTGTCACGTAGAGCATTTTAATACAGAATCATACGCTGCGGATATTAAGGTATCCATTCAAATTGCTGCAAGAGAACTACGTTACCAATGGTTTGACGAAGTAATTAAAGAATTTGATTATAATTATGTTTTAACAGCGCATCATTTAAATGATGATGTAGAAACATTTATTATCAACCTTACAAGAGGTACTGGTTTAGACGGTCTTTCTGGAATACCAAAGGTTAACAACACTATAATTAGACCCTTATTACCGTTTTCAAGAGAAGAGATACATACCTATGCTTTAGCTGAAAAAATTATTTGGAGAGAAGATGCTAGCAATGCATCAGATAAATATTTGAGAAACTCGATAAGACATCATATAATTCCAAAACTTGAAGATTTAAACCCTGTATTTCTAGACAATTTTAAGCGCACACAACATCATTTACAGCAGTCCTCAAAACTGATAGAAGATTATACCAATGTGTTATTTAAAACTCTGGTAACACATACAGATAAAGGTTTTTCTATTTCTTTGACTAAGCTTAATGATTTTGAAAACCACGATGCAATTCTATACCAACTTTTAAAAGCATTTAAATTTAAAGATTGGAGTAGTGTGTACGCACTTAAAGACGCACAGTCTGGCAAGCAAATCTTTTCTGAAACACATAGGTTAATTAAACACCAAAATGCGTTATTGCTTTCTGTGAATGAAGCATTACATTCAGAAACTGTTACCGTTGAAGCTGAAGCTAAAATGGTGTCATTTCCTTTAGGTACTTTAGAGTTTAATAAGGTTGAAGCCTTAGCTAAACTTAAAAAACATATTGCCTATGTTGATGCAGATGCGTTGCAATATCCGTTAACCATTAGACGTTGGCAAGCAGGAGATAATTTTCAGCCATTTGGTATGAAAGGAAAAAAGAAGCTTAGCGACTTCTTTAAAGACGAAAAGTTATCTTTGCCACAAAAGGAAAATTCCTACGTATTAACTAGTAACAATCGTATTGTTTGGGTGATTGGTCACCGTATAGATCACCGCTTCAGAATAACAAAACTAACAAAACAAATAACTCAAATTGTATGGCATTTTTAAAGAACGGCCTTCTATTTTTATTTTTCTTAGTATCTGTGTCTACTCAGGCACAATTTGGAAACACAGAAATTTTTGAACCTGTAGAGTGGAGTACCTCTATTTCTAAAAAAGGAGATATTTATGAGGTAAGTATAAAAGCTATCATAGATGAAGGCTGGCATTTGTATTCACAAAACGAGGTAGAAGCTGGCGGACCAATCCCTACTGAATTTAGTTTTCCCAACGCAGACGGAAACTTTGAAGTTCTATATTCAACTAAAGAACCTGAAGGAAAAGAGTTATTTGATCCAGTCTTCGAAATGGATATTAAATATTTTGAAGATGAGGTGACATTTACTCAAGATATTAAATTTATCAACTCACCTATTGCTGTTGAGGCTGAGGTGTTTTTTATGGTTTGTGATGACGAGCGTTGCCTTGCGCCACAATCTGTGCCTTTTGTTATAACCTTAGATGGCAGTAAAGCTAATACACCAATAGGCAACGTTTCTCCAGAAGATATCGCCAAGTCTGAAGCATTAGATATAGATGTAAAAGGATTTGAAAACTATGAAGCAGAAGACACAGAAGAAAGTAGTAACCTTACCATTTTCTTTTTAGGTTTTATAGGCGGTTTAATAGCATTGTTAACACCTTGTGTATTTCCAATGATACCATTAACCGTATCATTCTTTACAAAAGGTGCAAAAAATAGAAAACAAGGTTTAACTAACGCAATACTTTATGGCTTATTTATTTTTGTCATCTACTTATTGCTAAGTATACCATTTCACTTATTAGATTCATTAGATCCAGAGATACTCAACAATATTTCAACCAATGTAACGCTCAACGTTATATTCTTTATCATATTTATAGTATTTGCACTATCATTCTTTGGCTATTTTGAATTAACACTGCCGCAGTCTTGGAGTGCAAAAATGGACGATAAGGCTAATAGTGTTGGTGGTATCATAGGTATTTTCTTTATGGCCTTAACCTTAGCTATAGTATCGTTTTCTTGTACAGGACCAATATTAGGATCTCTCTTAGGCGGTTCTTTAACAAGTGATGGTGGAGCAATGCAACTTACATTTGGAATGGGTGGCTTTGGTTTAGCTTTAGCGTTACCGTTTGCGCTTTTTGCATTATTCCCAAATTGGCTAAACTCATTACCAAAAAGTGGTGGATGGCTTAATACCGTAAAAGTTGTACTAGGTTTTATTGAGGTGGCATTGGCATTTAAATTCTTGTCTAACGCAGATCTTGTTCAACATTGGGGTATCTTAAAACGAGAAATATTTATAGGAATCTGGATAATAGTTGCTATTGGTTTAGCATTGTATTTATTTGGTATTATTCGCTTTCCTCACGATGGTCCTAAGAAAAGGCCTCATAAAACAAGAATAGGATTAGGAATATTAACATTGCTTTTTGCAATGTACTTATTGCCTGGATTAACCAATACGGCATATGCTAATCTTAAACTGTTAAGTGGTTTTCCACCACCATTGTTTTATAGTATTTATAATAAAGAAACAGAAGGTCCTTTAGGTTTAGAAGCTTTTAAAGATTTTGAAGAAGGCCTTGCTCAGGCACGCATTACTAACAAACCAATATTGTTAGATTTTACAGGTTGGGCTTGTGTAAACTGTCGAAAGATGGAAGAGCAAGTTTGGAGTATTCCTCAAGTATATGATCATATTAAAAATGATTATATCTTAATTTCCTTATATGTTGATGATGATAAAGAATTGGAAGCTTCAGAGCAGTTTAAATACATTAAACCAAATGGAAGCTTAAAGACAATTAAAACTATCGGAAATAAATGGGCTACCTTTCAAACACTTAACTTCAAAAACAACTCACAACCTTACTATGTGTTGTTAGATGGTGATTTAAATTTACTTAATAAACCAGTAGGATATACACCAAATGGGACAGAATTTGAAGCTTGGTTGGCAGAAGGACTTAAAACCTTTAATGAGAATTCTAAATAATTTAGTTGAACCTTAATAGTAAAAAAAGAAGTGTTTATGACTGATAAAAAGAACCCTAATAAAGATCACGACAAACAACGTGATATGGATGAAAAGCGTAAGAACTTAGATCATCAAGATAAGCAAGAACAAAAAGACCGTGAGCAAAAGAAAAAGTAATTGGTCTTAGATATAAAAAAAGCCTTTCAGAATTTCTCTGAAAGGCTTTTTAAATTTAATTGATACAATCTTATAGATCTTCAACCAGATCACTTTGGTTTCTAAATACAAGTTCATCATCAAACGCATCTATAAGAATAATACTATCTGTAGTTACCTTTCCAGATAAGATTTGTTTAGACAACTCGTTAAGCACCTCTTTTTGAATTGTACGCTTAACTGGTCTTGCACCAAATTGAGGATCAAATCCTTGTTTTGCTAACAGGCTTATTGCTTCTTCAGTAGCATCTAGCGTAATATTCTGTTTACCTAGCATTTTAGTAACCTGTCGCAACTGCAAGCTTACAATCTCTTTAATGTTATCCTGATTTAAAGGCGTAAACATTACGATATCGTCTATACGGTTAATAAACTCTGGCCTTACGGTTTGTTTAAGTAAACCTAAAACTTCAGTTCTTGCAGCTTCAATAGCAGTAGGAATATCTTTAACCGCATTAAACTTCTCTTCAATAATACCACTTCCCATATTACTTGTCATAATGATAATGGTGTTTTTAAAGTCTGCAATTCGACCTTTATTATCTGTAAGCCTACCTTCATCTAAAACCTGTAATAAGATATTAAAAGTATCTGGGTGCGCTTTTTCAATTTCATCTAACAGGACAACAGAGTATGGCTTACGTCTAACAGCTTCAGTAAGCTGTCCACCTTCGTCATAACCCACATATCCTGGAGGCGCACCAACAAGTCTACTTACTGCGTGACGTTCTTGGTACTCACTCATATCTATACGTGTCATCGCGCTTTCATCATCAAAAAGGTATTCGGCTAGAGCTTTAGCAAGCTCAGTTTTACCAACACCAGTGGTACCTAAGAATAAAAAACTTCCTATTGGCTTTTTCTGGTCTTGTAAACCTGCGCGGCTACGTCTTACAGCGTCGCTTACAGCAACTATAGCTTCTTGTTGTCCTACTACTCGTTTGTGTAATTCATCTTCTAAACGCAACAGCTTTTCACGGTCACTTTGTAACATTTTGGTTACCGGAACACCTGTCCATTTAGCAACAACTTCTGCAATGTCTTCGCTTGTAACTTCCTCTTGTATGAGAGATTTTCCAGATTTTTGAGCTTCAACGTTTTGCTGAAGTTTCTCTAAGCGTTCTTGAGCTTCTTTAATTTTACCATAACGTATCTCTGCAACTTTACCGTAATCGCCTTCTCGCTCAGCGCGTTCAGCTTCAAGCTTAAACTGCTCAATATCTTGTTTGGCCTGTTGTATATTGTCTACAACATCCTTTTCATTTTTCCACTGCGCATGTAATTCATTACGTTCTTCCTTAAGGTTTGCTAAATCTGATCGTAAAGATTTTAACTTAACTTCATCTTTTTCACGCTTAATAGCTTCAATCTCAATTTCCAGCTGCATAACTTTACGATCCAAAACATCTAACTCTTCAGGTTTAGAGTTAATCTCCATCCTTAGTTTAGATGCAGCTTCATCCATTAAATCAATAGCTTTATCTGGTAAGAATCTACTAGTAATGTAGCGTTCAGATAATTCCACAGCAGCTATTATAGCTTCATCCATAATTCTTACTTTATGGTGTGTCTCGTACTTTTCCTTAATACCTCTTAGTATTGAAATTGCGCTTTCTGTATCTGGTTCATCTACAATTACCTTTTGAAAACGACGTTCTAAAGCTTTGTCTTTCTCAAAATACTTTTGATACTCGTCTAAAGTTGTTGCACCAATCGCTCTTAGTTCTCCTCTTGCTAATGCTGGCTTTAAAATGTTTGCCGCATCCATTGCGCCTTGGCCGCCACCGGCACCAACTAGCGTGTGAATTTCATCTATAAACAAAACAATGTTTCCGTCACTTGAGGTTACTTCTTTAACAACAGCCTTTAAGCGTTCTTCAAATTCTCCTTTAAATTTGGCACCTGCAATTAATGCGCCCATATCTAAAGAGAAAATTTGTTTGTCTTTAAGGTTGTCTGGAATATCACCAGCAATAATCCTATGAGCTAAGCCTTCTGCAATAGCTGTTTTACCAACACCAGGTTCACCAACCAACATAGGATTGTTTTTAGTTCTTCTAGAAAGTATTTGCAGCACACGTCTAATCTCTTCATCGCGTCCTATAACCGGATCTAATTTTCCAGTCTCTGCACGTTCATTAAGATTGATAGCATATTTGCTTAAAGAGTTATAAGTGTCTTCTGCACTTTGCGAAGTTACTCTGTCGCCTTGTCTCAATTCTTCAATAGCTAATTTTAATCCTTTTTCTGTAGTACCTTGATCTTTTAATATTTGTGCAATTTTACTGTTAGATTTAAAAATGGCTAATATGAGATGTTCTATTGAAACATACTCATCATTCATTTTTTTTGCGATACTAGAAGCTTCATTTACAGCTTTTCCTGCTTCTCTAGATAACATAATGTCGCCACCACTTACTTTAGGGAAACTTTCGATTTCTTTATCTAAAATTTGAGTGAATAGTGGTACATTAATATTTAGTTTTTTCAATAAAAATGGAGTCACATTTTCATCTACAGTAGCTATAGCTTTAAAAATGTGTTCATTTTCTATTTGTTGATGGCCCATTTCCTGAGCAAGCTGTTGCGCTTGCTGTATGGCCTCCTGTGATTTTATAGTATAATTATTAAAATTCATCTTCTTAAGTTTTATAGCTAGATAAGCAATTGGTATACCATTTAAATACACTGCTAAAATGGCATAAATATTCAATATTTACACGACAAAATGTCATATTTGAAAATAGTATAGGTCATAAATTTAATGAAAATGCATCAGGGTTTCTAAAACAATTCACAGTAATACAATTTCATTTCAAGTAAGAACCAATAAAACTTTTGTTGTTTATAAAATTATGGTTTGCTGAGATGAAAGCTTGAAAAATTACAAATGGCATAGCAATTGACTTATTAAGTATAACTACTTGAAAAGCATGACTTTTCAAATTAATGAGTCAAAAATTAAACGCTACGTGCACAATTTTGTGACATTATGGCGAAACATATACTATGAGCAGAACAAAGTTTACAGATATTGACAGTTTGTCATTGCAGGATTTAGAACAAGATGCCGAGTTAATTCCATTAATGACGCCTGAAGATGAAGAAGAAATTAATAAAGAAAAATTACCTGAGACCTTACCAATTTTACCGCTTAGAAATACGGTGTTATTTCCTGGTGTAGTAATTCCTATTACTGCAGGACGCGATAAATCTATCAAGCTAATACAAGATGCTAATAATGGTAGCAAGGTAGTTGGTGTTGTATCTCAAAAAAGTGAAGAGGTAGAGAACCCAACTGGAAAAGACATAAATACACTTGGTGTAGTTGCCAGAATCCTTAGGGTTTTAAAAATGCCAGATGGTAATACTACTGTAATTATACAAGGTAAAAAGCGTTTTGAGATAGATGAGGTTATAACTGAAGATCCTTATTTACAAGCAACTATTAAGGAAGTTCCAGAAGCTAGACCTGAAAAGGAAAATGAAGAGTTTTCTGCTATTGTAGATTCTATTAAAGAATTAGCACTTAAGATTATAAAGCAAAGTCCTAATATCCCTAGTGAAGCTTCGTTTGCTATTTCTAATATTGAAAGCCCTTCGTTTTTAATAAACTTTGTGTCGTCTAACATGAATCTTTCTGTTGCAGACAAGCAAAAATTGCTAGCTACAAATGATTTAAAAGAGCGTGCTTTAGCTACATTGAAGTTTATGAACGTTGAGCAGCAAAAGCTCGAGCTTAAAAATGACATACAGAGTAAGGTGCAGAGTGATATGAGCCAACAACAGCGCGAGTATTTCCTACACCAACAAATGAAAACTATTCAGGAAGAGTTAGGTGGCGTTTCTCATGAGGATGAAGTAGAGGAGATGAAACAACGTGCCAAGAAAAAATCTTGGGGAGAAGATGTAGCTAAACACTTTAAAAAAGAGATTTCTAAATTACAACGTATGAATCCTCAGGTTTCTGAGTATTCTATACAACGTAATTATTTAGATTTATTCTTGGACTTACCTTGGAATGAGTTTAGCAAAGACAAATTCGACTTAAAGCGTGCAATGAAAATTCTAGACCGTGATCACTACGGTTTAGAAGATGTTAAAAAACGAATTATTGAATATCTAGCGGTTTTAAAACTGCGTAACGATATGAAATCGCCAATCTTATGTTTATATGGTCCTCCAGGCGTTGGTAAAACATCTTTAGGAAAGAGTGTAGCCGAAGCTTTAGGAAGAGAATATGTAAGAATTTCATTAGGTGGTTTAAGAGATGAAGCTGAAATAAGAGGCCACAGAAAAACCTACATTGGTGCAATGCCAGGTAGGATTATACAGAGTCTTAAAAAGGCAGGAACTAGTAACCCTGTATTTGTCTTAGATGAAATAGATAAAATAGGAACAGGAAACCAAGGCGATCCTTCTTCTGCGTTGCTAGAGGTTTTAGATCCAGAACAAAATAATGAATTTCATGACAACTTCTTAGAAATGGGGTTTGACCTTTCTAAGGTTATGTTTATAGCAACGTGTAACAGTTTAAATACTATACAACCAGCTTTACGTGACCGTATGGAAATTATAAATGTTACGGGTTATACTATTGAAGAAAAGGTTGAAATAGGTAAAAAGCATTTATTACCTAAGCAGTTAGAAGAACACGGTCTTACCAAAGATCACCTTAAGATAGCAAAGCCACAACTTGAAAAAATAGTTGAAGGTTATACTCGCGAAAGTGGTGTAAGAAGTCTTGAAAAGCAAATTGCCAAAATGGTAAGATACGCTGCCAAGAATATCGCTATGGAAGAAGACTATAGTGTAAAAATCACAAATGATGATGTAGTTGAAGTCTTAGGTTCTCCTAAATTAGAGCGTGATAAATATGAGAATAATGATGTTGCAGGAGTTGTTACAGGTTTAGCGTGGACTAGAGTAGGTGGCGATATTCTCTTTATAGAGTCTATACTTTCTAAAGGTAAAGGTAACTTAAACATTACTGGTAACCTTGGTAAAGTTATGAAAGAGAGTGCAACCATAGCTATGGAGTACATTAAAGCACACGCTGAAGAATTTGGCATTATACCAACTATTTTCGAAAAATATAACGTTCATATTCACGTGCCAGAAGGAGCAACACCTAAAGATGGCCCAAGTGCTGGTATAACAATGTTAACGTCTTTAGTCTCTCTGTTTACGCAACGCAAAGTTAAAAAGAGCGTGGCTATGACTGGTGAAATAACTCTTAGAGGAAAAGTATTGCCAGTTGGCGGAATTAAAGAAAAGATCTTAGCTGCAAAACGCGCAAGGATCAAGGAAATTGTTTTATGTGAAGACAATCGTAGAGATATAAAAGAAATAAAAGAAGAGTACTTAAAAGGATTGACGTTTCATTATGTGACAGACATGTCTCAAGTATTAGACGTTGCTCTTACTAAGCAAAAGGTTAAAAATGCTAAGAAATTATAGCATTTAATATTTTAAACTGATTAAAGCCACTTTATCTTATTACATAGATTATGTGGCTTTTTTTTATGCTGTTGTATTAAAAATAATTTTGTTTAAAGCTTCTGTGTTAAGCTTGTGTGCTCCTTGAAACTCCAAGGTTGTAAGCCTTTCACTAAATAGAATTAAAGCTCTTCCTTTTTCATATTCTAATTTTTCATCTGTTAACCATTCATCTTCGTTACCGTAAAGAAGCCAAGCTTTGCCTTTAAATGTTTTAAAGTCTAAGGGTTCTAATTCTTTTGGAATACCTCCAGAATGTAAAACAAGATTATCACATGATATGCTGTATTTAGCTACAAATCTACTTGCTATGGAAACGCCTTGAGAAAACCCTAACACATGAAATTTTACATGATTGTGTTTCTCTAAAATAGGTTTTATTTCAGCTTTATAAATAGCATTAACATACGTAAGCACGTTTTCAGTTTCTACTACAGTATTTTCTTTAGTTAGCCAAGAAGCGCCAACTCTTCTAAAATCTTTACTTTGATAGTATTTACTTGGAGCTTGTGGAGCTATAAAATAATGGTCCTTAGCATCAAATTCTTCAAACTCTCTTATAAAATATCTGCTTAAGTAACCCATACCGTGAAAAACTAGCCAGATATGTTTAGTGTCTTCTGTTAGTTTATTTAGGGTAGAATAGGAGTTGCTACTCTCATACTTGATTTGCTTTTCCTTAGAATTCATAGCTATAGATTGTATCTTTACAAAGTAAACCAAACGAAATGAAATATTCTAAAGAAGAGGTATTAAGTAGATGTAAAGAAATTTGCAAGAATACTATGATGGAAACTCTAGACATTGAGTTTATTGATGTAGGAGATGATGTATTGGTAGCTAAAATGCCAGTTACTCCTAAGGTTCATCAACCAGATGGCGTTCTTCACGGTGGTGCAATGGTGGCCTTGGCAGAGAGTGTTGGTAGTGCAGCAAGTATGTTATTTCTAGATGCAGAGAAGTATTATATAAGAGGTATCGAGATTTCGGCAAACCACGTAAAGAGTATTCGAGAAGGTGAGGTCTTTGCTTACGCTACAGTAGTTCATAAAGGGCGCACAACACAGCTTTGGGATATCAAGATTAAAGATGTTGAGGATAATTTAATATCAGTAGTTAAACTTACCACAATAGCTCTGCCTAAAAATTAATGACACAGTTTAAATCTCTCATAGAAAAAGCAAATAAGCAGCTGAACAATAAATTGCCGTTCACACTTTTTAATCTTCCAGATAGTCCTACAATAAAAAGTTACTTTCAGCTTAATGATACATTACTGCCAACAGCAGATTTTTCTGAAGATGGTTTTGTCTTTGCACCTTTTAACCTTGAGGATACCACTATTTTATTTAAGACTGAACACTGCGAGGTTTTAGAAACTCCATTTTCATTTTCACAATCGTTTAGCAAAGCGTCTGATGTTAGGACATTAGAAGATAATAAAGCAAAAGGAGCACATATAAAATTAGTAAGTGAGGCTGTTGAAACAATAAAACAAACAGACTTAAGTAAAGTTGTGTTATCCAGACCAATTAGGTGCTCAACTGAGAAGTCTGCTTTAGTGTTATTTGAAGAATTACTTCAGTTATATCCTTCTGCTTTTACATATATCTGGTATCACCCTAAAGTAGGCTTGTGGCTTGGTGCTACTCCAGAAACCCTTTTCCAGTTAAATGGACAGCATTTTAAAACAGTTGCTTTAGCAGGTACTAAAACTGATGATAAGCTCTTAGAAGATTGGGGAACAAAGGAAATAGATGAACAGGAAATAGTAACTACTACTATTAAGAAAGCGCTTTCACCATATGCAAGATCAATATCCATTTCTGAAGTAGAAACAGTAAAAGCTGGTAACATCTTACATTTAAAAACTAATTTAGAGGGCTTCTTAAAACCTAATACAAAGCTTAGTGCAATATTGTCCAGCTTACATCCAACACCTGCAGTTTGTGGTTATCCTAAAGACTTAGCGTATTCTTATATTACTGAAAAGGAATCTTACGATAGGTCGTTTTACACTGGATTTTTAGGAGAAATAAATAGCGGAGATATTAATAAGAATAACACAGAAAATTTAGCGTATAGAAAGCAACGATTATCTACCAAACTTTTTGTGAATTTAAGATGCCTCTCAATGTTAAATGATACAGTGACAATTTATGTTGGTGGCGGAATTACTGCAGAGAGCAATCCAGAATTAGAATTTATTGAAACTGTACGAAAAAGTGAGACAATGCTAAGAGCATTGTAATTTAACAAGCTCAGTAGCGCATCCCCAAGCAACTGTAAATCCTGCGCCACCGTGCCCGTAATTGTGGAAGATGTTTTGGTAAGTTTTATCCAACTCAAACCTTACAGATGGCCTTTTTGGTCGTAAACCTACAACTTCCTCTAAGATCTCAGGTTGATTTTTAGTTGAGTTAAATTTAGAAAATCTATTTAAAATTAGTTCGGTATCTGTTGGGTCTACTTTTAGATTCCAATCGTTTTCGTAATCTGTACCACCAATAATACAATCATTAGTTCTATTAATAAGATAGGTTAACGCACCTTTAGTGGTCGAGTCTGCATAAGATGGTAAGTTAATAGGAGCACATCTTAATATTTGTCCACGCATTGGCTTAAGGTCGTTATCGTTACATAACTCTCTTGCACCTAAACCACTACAGTTAATAACAAAATTATTTAAGTTTGAAGCTTCTTCTAGCGTATAAATCTGTTGTTTTATAAATGTGCCGTTATTCGACTTAAAACGGTTAAAAAGGTAAGGTAAGTAGTGTAATGGTTCAACTAATGGTACTGTACTAATATGAGCTTGTGTCATTTCATTTAAAAGCTCATCGCTTTTCGCAATTCTCACACTTCCGCTAGGCAATACAGATATCCAATTGGTATTAGATTGCGTATTGTAAACTGTTGTAAATGGTATAAAAGACACGCCGTTATCATTAGTTTGATCCTTTTCATATTCAGAATAGGAGAGTGCTGCCCATTGGTGTGCTTTATGTAATGGTTCAATTTGAAAAGGAAACCATATTGCACCAACTTTAGACGAAAGGGTATCAGAAAATATTTCCTTTGCAACAATTGTAACCGCATAGCCAGCTTCTTGTAATTTAAGAGCTGTTGTTAATCCAATAATACCACTTCCGATAACTGTTGCAGATTTCATAAGTTGAGTTGACTTTTTATAGCTTTTCCAGGAAATAAATTAACTTGTAACTCACCATGTTCAATAAGAATCTTACCATTTACAATCACATAATCCATTCCAGAAGATTTCTGAAATCCTTTTGTATATGTGGCATTATCTTTAATATCATCTAAATTAAAAAGCAGTAGGTCTGCGTAGCTTCCTGGTTGTGTTCTGCCTCTTAATTTCATATCTGGAACAATACCTTCCAATACCTTGGCCGGCATTAGTGTCATTTTTTCAATAGCATTATTAATTGTGATAAGCTGTTTTTCTTTTACATAAGTATGTATTGTTTTACAGAATGTTCCTGAAGATCTTGGATGTCCTAATGGAGAATATGAGCCACCATCACTAGCAATCATTGTTGTTTTAGAAGCCATTGCACTATCTACCCATTTTTCTTTCATCATATGTACAATTACAGATCCACCTTTTTTTCTATAAGTTTTAAATGTTTCGGGTGTTAATCGTTCGCCAGTTTCAACCCATTGTAAGTCTTGGTAGGTGCATCCTAATCGCTCTTGCCAACCTTCATTAAAAATTGCGGATCCTATTTCAGTATTTCCAGCAGTGTATGGATATAATTCTGTTGAAATGGGAAAACCAAGAGCTTGAGCTTTTTCAACAGCATCTAAACAGAAAGCGATATCCTTTCGAGCCATACTTGGTAAATGACAGAGATGTAGTTGCGTTTTGTTTAAAATAGCATCGCTAATTGCTTGTTGAAACGCTATAGCGCCACCTTCACGTATGTGTGAGAAAACAGGAATATTATGCGTACCTGCAAAGGCATAGACGTCTTCAATCTCTTTTATTGATGCATTAGGCAAGTAACCAACAGGAACACCAATACCAATAGCACCATAATTTAATGCATCTTTAAGTTTTTCTCTTAACCTTGAAAACTTATCTTCGGTAAGTGCTACATTAACAGCGGAGTCGTTTAACTCCTCATAAATAGTGTTGTAAACTCTATCATCTTTGACGATAACCTTATTTCTATACGCCAATTGGCAAGCAGAAGCTCCAAAATTTAGCAATGCGTTTCCGGTTCTTGCTTGGTAATATTGCTTTAAGGTATCAATACCAATTTCTAATTCTAAAGCTGTGGTAACACCATCAAAAACTTGATATTCATTTTCGAGGTTTGTTTGACCGTGTGCGTGTAAATCTATAAAGCCAGGCGACAAGATTTTGTCACGACCATCAATAACCTTTTTACCTTTTAAGCTTTCAGTTGTAAGTATAGCTATCTTATCATTTTGTATTGCAACATTTAAGACGCTATCTGTTTGTGTTTCTGGATCTATAACGCGAGCACCTTCAATAACAATATCATATATAGTATTTGGCTCTTTAGCTTTCTTACAAGAAAAAACGAGTAATACGACTAATGAATAAAAAACGAATCTCATAAACACTCTACTATTTTTTAACTGCGGTAAATGTGCCATTTGGTTGGTGTAGTATTAGACGGTCTTCATTAAACTCTGCTTTATAACCAGATAACCCTTTAATTATAAATTCGTTTTGAGACACAGGTGTTAACGTATATAAGGGTTGCTGAGGAACATTGAGTTTTAAGGTTCCGTCTTCTAAAGTTACTTTTAATTCTGAACCTGAAAGTATATAACTCCCAACAAATGTTTTTAATTTACCGTCTTTAATTATGATTTCTGATGGGCTTCTACTAAAAAAGAGTGGCTCTAATGTGGGCTCTAGCTTTAAATGAACACCGTCGATATCTCCTAAGTCATTTGTTTTAAAATTGAAATTAAACCCTAAATCATCTTCCATATTTATAGTATTTCCTTTTACTAAGTGAGGCTTAAATATATCGTAATGCGTGTGGTTGAGATAGGCTTTTTCTCTAGTAAATTTAGCCCAAAGGGAATCGTTTTTAACTTCAACAGTTATAGTTCCATAACCCTTATTGTTATACGTACCTGTATAAGCTTCAATACTATGTGATGGCGTTGAAACATTAGTAGCTTGCTCTTCTTTCTTATTAGACTCTTCTTGTTGCTGCTTTTTAAGGTCACTTATTTTCTCATTATAGTAAGTTACCCAATCTGTTTTTTCAAGGTTTAGTAATTCATCTGAAATGGCATTTCTAACCAGTGTAGGTAATGCAGAACCATCTTGATTTGCAAGTACAACAATACCGAAATTATCTGTAGGAAAGAAGGATACATTAGCACTAAAACCGTCTATATTACCACCATGTTCTAACCTATAATGGCCTTTGTAAGAAGAGACAAACCACGCGTAGCCATAACTGTTTAAATGTTGATCTGGGAACTTATCTTCTACAATGCCATTACCTACTAGTATTAAAGGGTTAATGGCTTTTTTTACATAGTTTTTTGGTAAGACCTGTGTATTGTTAAACTTACCATCATTTAGCCAAATTTTAATCCAATTGGCCATTTCACTAGCGCTACTGTTTATACTGCCAGCTGGACTAATTGCAGCAATGTTGTAATAAGGCGTTAGTTTAGATGTTGAAAATTTTTCAAGAACATATCCTTTTGAAACATTTGCAGACGCCTCTAATTCTTTAATAGTTAAGTTAGACGTTTGCATTTGTAATGGCTTAAAAAAACGTTCGCGTATGTTGTCTTCCCAGCTTTTACCAGTAAGTTTTTCTGTAATTAAACCTTGTGCTAGGTACATAAAGTTGTTGTAATACCACTGTGTTCTTATCTCTGTAAAAGGTTTGTGATGCTTTACGCGTGCTAAAAGACTATCCTTACTTTCTGTAGGAAATAAATACCAAGATAAATCGTGTCGTGGTAAGCCTGTTCTATGGCTAACCATATCTTTAATCGTGATGTTATTATTTAGATCTGTATTGTAAAACTCTAATTCTGGGAGATACTTTTTAGGACTGTCTGTAAACTTTAAATCCTTTTCATCTTCCATGATTCCTAATAATGCTGTAGTAAATGCTTTGGATGTAGAGCCAATAGGAAAAAGCGTATGTTCATCTACTTTTAGTTTGTTTTCAAGGTCTTTATATCCAAATCCCTTTGCGTAGATTACCTTATCTCCTTGAACTATTGCGACAGAAAATCCAACAGTCTGCGTAGCTACCTGTAAGGATTTTAAGGTTTTATCTAATCGTTTTTCATTTAGATTAGATTGTGCAAAAATTGAATTGGCGAAAACTATTGCAAGTAGTAAAAGTTTAAATTTCATATTGTTTCTATAATTAATAGTAAACAACTATTTCAATCTTTAGAATATAGCTGCTTGATTAACAAACCATCTATAAAGCTAAAAATTAAAATTCAATTCATGAAGATTAAAAGGATAAGTAATTATTGTTAGGGTAGAAGGATTCTTTTTTTGAAAGAAAGACTTCAGCTTAAGATTGAAGAAAATCAAAAAGTAAACTAGTACTTATTTTAAATTCTTTTTGAATTTTTATTCATCTACTTTTTTAAAGACATATCCTTCACCATAGTTCATCTTAACGACTTTATTTGTGATAGAATCTATAGTAAAAGAAGATTTTCCGCCGTTATCAACATCTATAAATTCAGTTTTTGAGACTGGTACAAAAGTAACTTTCATACCATCATTTAAATCATATAAGACAATTCTGTTTGAGTCTGTACTGTATACATCTAGAAAATAGTTATCCTCTTCTTCTAGTTGATACTTACCTACAAGTGCATCTGTCTCCTTTTCACTAAGTTCATATGGAGTTATGTAAGTCGGCTCGAAAACGCTGTTTTCAAACAACGCTGAAAACGATCGGAGTATATCATCATTTAAAGTGTTTCCTTGTTTAGCATTTGTCATTACTGCTATGCCCGTATTTTTATTGTAATGATTTATTAGTATAGATTTATAAGAACCTGGATTGCCGCCTGCGTGAAAAAAGAATGCAGTATCGCCTTCACCACGAACGCCAACACCTAATCCCCAAACTTTAGTGACCGTTAACATTTGCGTTGCTAAATCTTGAGAAATAAACGAATTAGGTTTGCCTTTATAACTGTTTGCAATAGCAATACTAAATTTAGCCAAATCGGTTGGAGTTGTCCACAATCCAGCTGCCGAGAGTTCTGGAAAAATTAAATGCCCTTCAGGATGCATTTTACCAGAATCATCATGACCTAATGCGATATTGTCTTTAGGAAATTGATTAAACGTACTGTGCGTCATCTTAAGTGGACTAAAAACAACTTCTTGAAAATAGGATTCAAAATCATTACCAGTAACATCTTGCACCAGCATTTGCAAGATAGCATAACCACCACCAGAATAACTAAATTGCGTTCCAGGAACTGTACTAATTTCTACTTTTGCAGAGTTTCCTTTACCGTTTACAATATCTAACAAGCTTGGCGTAATACCAACGTTACTATAACCGTGAAAACCTTGCACAGTGGCGCCAGATGTATGGTTTAAAAGTTGTCTTATTGTAACTTTTTTAGATTCGGTAAATTCACTCTCAGCCTTCCAAGATTTTAAATAGGTATTAATATCTGTATCCAGATCTAAGTTATACGTCTCTACTAATTTTAAAACGCCTAAAGCCGTAATTGCCTTACTAATTGAGGCTGCTTGAAACTTAGTTGTACTAGTAATAGGCTGTGCAGAGTCTTTAGCTATAGTACCATATTGACTAGTCCATACAATGTCTCCATCTTTAAACAAGGCTAAGCTCACGCCAGGAACATTATACGTTTCCATAGCTTCACTAATAGTATGGTTTTGGAGAATAGAATCTCCAACAATTACAGCAGGCAAAAGGCCGCTTTCTAGGTCATTATATGTTGGTTCTGGGTCTTGAGACTTATTTTCGGTTTTATGTTTACAAGAAAGAAATAGAGGACAAACAAATATTAGGAGATATAGAAACTTCATAATGAATTGGTTAATAGTTTTCCTAAAGACGTAAGTTCAAGTTGAAGTGTTGCAGCTTAAAGCTGAATGAGTGATCAAAAGGTTAGTTTTAAAATTTACTGTTATATAATCAAAGGTAAGTTTATGTTGTTTAATTTAAATAATTAAATTTTTGAGTATTTACATAAAAAAACTCTAAGAATTTATAGGTGGATTCTTAGAGCTTTTAATTGTGTTGGATAGAGTTTTACCCTGTTAGTAAGCGTTATTTATTTTTTAATAATTTTCACTTTGTTTCCATTTTCAAGCTTCAACATATATAACCCATTAGCAAGATTTTGAATATCAATTTTTTCTTGATTTGAGATTTTTCCAGTTTTTATTTTAGCTCCTAAATTATTATATATTGAATAGTTTTCGATATCAATTAATCCAGAAATTTGAAAATAATCTGATGTAGGATTAGGATAAACTTCAACTGTATTTTTTAATAAGAATTCTTCTACAGATAAAGTATTCAAACTAAATTTTGAGATTTTATTTGCCAAGATTTCAGAAATATACAAATCTGTTCCAAAAATAGCAATACCGATAGGACCTTCTAAATCAGTTACTACATCTGTAGCTGTTGGATTATCTGAATTAAGATCAATTTTAGAGATTTTATTTGACTCATATTCAGACACATATAAATCAGAACCATTAACCACTAAACCCATTGGCGTATTAATACCAGTTATGTAGTCATTTGCCACTAAAGTAGTTGCACTAAGGTCAATTTTAGAAATTTTATTTTCATTACGTACTGATATATATAGATTATTTTCATGAAATACTATATCAATGGGATTATCTAAATCAGTTACAATATCTGTAATTGTTGGATTATCTGAATTAATGTCTATCTTAGAAATTTTATCTTCTCCAGTTTCCGCTATATATAAATCACTGCCGTTGAGTAGTATACCCGTTGGTAAATTTAAATCAGTTACAACATCGGTTGCTGCTGGTGAAGTTTCACTAATATCTATCGTAGAAATTTTAAATTCATTAGATTCAGATATATATAAATCATTTCCATTAAATTGTATGCCGTATGGATCAATTACATTTGTTATAACATCTGTAGTTGTTGGCGTAATTGCATTAAGATCTATCTTAGAAATTTTATTTCCTGTAAACTCGGATATATAAAGTTCATTATTTTTAACTTTTATAAAATTAGGATTATCTAATCCCGTTACAACATCAGTTGTTTGTGCTGAGATTTTAACACAGGTGATAAATGTAATTAAAGCTAAAATGTAAATTTGTTTCATAAATATTAATTTTTATTTACTGTTTATTAATAAGCCAAATTTAAAAATTTGGCGACCTTGCAATTGCGCCCGAACCATTCGGATATGCTACAATTGCCCTATTGTTTTTATACGTTGTTGTAGCACGTTTATTTCGCGAACTCTGGGTATGATTTAAGTAACTCTTCCAACCTTTCTTGTTCAGTTTCTCCGAAGTTATTTGTTGAGTATAATTCTTCTCCGTTTGCGCCATCAAGTTGCGTTACTTCTGCTGTTAGTATTGCATCTTTTGGTGCATCAACTTCTCCCCAATCACTAAACATATTTGGTGCTAAATACCAAGTTACTTCTTCGCCCGGTTCTAAACCACCTGAAATTTCATAATTAAAATCATCTTTTATCCAAGGAACAGTTCTTTCAGGACTTGCCAATGTTCCAGTAAAATATGCTCTTGAAATAGCTTGGTTTGTTCCGTTTTTGACGGTCAATTCAATTATCGGCTTTTTAGTTACATAATATGTTCCTTCACTTCTCATATAAAATCGAGAACGTACTACTTCAAATTTAGATAACATTTGTCTATCCTTTTCTGCATTTTCTCTTGCGGTATAAAGCTCTAAAACTTCTGATTTAGCTTGCTCTTTTTTCTTTTGTTCTATTTGCTTTTTAATCTTATCTCCTTCTTCAATAATATCATCTGCTGTCATACCGTTAATTCTAGTTTTAAAATCTTCCGCAGTTTTTTCTGCTCCGCCATCTTCCATTAAGTCAGAAAGTTCAAGTCCATTAAACATCAATAATTGCATCGATTCTTGAAAATCTTCTTTTTTATCATCTTCCAGCGATTCATTAATCTCCTTAATTGAGTTTTTCATTGATTCTTCGCTTGAACCATCGATAGTCTTTTGGCAGGAAACGATTAGTATGCATAATAAAATTGGTAGTAAAGTAATTTTCTTCATATTTATTTAATTTATAGATTATGGTTTTTCTTAAATATGCTACAACGGTCGAGTATATGAAAAGTAGCGCTGAAAAAAGGCGCTATCCATTCGGTTATACTCGAGCCGAATTTTTAAATTTTTCTATTTATCTTTCTTTTCCCAAATAGCCAAATTTAAAAATTTAGCGACCTCAAAAAAGTGACTGAACCTTTGTGTTTGCAAATGCTCGCGCTATTTTTTATATACAATGTTAGCAATAGTTTTTTTCGCATAAACTTCCGTTCTGCCGTTTCTATTATCAATCAATATTTGATTTGGTTTTTCAAATCCACTTTTAATTTGTTGAATATCTCTAAATAAAATATGTTTGCGAGAAATCATATCCTCAGATTTTTCTAATTCGTCTTTTACCTTTTGACCAGTAGCAATAATTTTATTCCGATTTGAAATACTGTTATCTTTTAAAATTCCAATATCTGTTACAAGTTTGTTTTTTAATTGTGCGTTTAAAGCCTCAATTTCGTCAAAAACGCTATCATTCATATTAAAAGTGGAAATGGAACTGTACAACTCCTTAATTTTACCAATTCTATTTGAATCTGGTTCTTTATCAGATAGGTTCATTTTAAGTTCAAGTAATTTTGATAATTGATATAAATGCTCTGCCTTTAAAGAAACATCTGAATAAAAGAAATATTTACTTTCAATAATTTCATTCGTTAATTTGGTAGCTTTTTTACTTGAGTTTTCAGTTAATTTTTGAACCGAGCCAATACCTTTTTCAACAACTGAATCTTGATATAACGAACTAAATTTCTCACTAATTATTGATGATAATCTTGTGGTTTTCTCTTTTACTGAAATTTTCATACGCTCTAAAGCGTTTGTGTCTTCACTGATGATATCAATTGTTTTTACTTTGACGACTTCTTTAACTTTATCAAGTGATTTATTAATCTCTTGTTCGGCAGTCAATAAGTATTCAAAACGGATTGTTGACAAATCATACTTTAATTTGTCTATTGTTATATAATCTTCAGTAGTAAAGTATGACCTTTTATTAAGTTCGGAAATTTTAAAATTGATGTAACGTAATTTTGCTAATCTCTCATTATGATGAAGTGAGATTAAATTATTGATACTTTCGTGAATCGAAGTTAGTTGTTTGCTTAAGCCTTTAAAATAATATTGCCCTGTAACCATTGATGCAAATTGAAATGCTAAAAGTGGTGTAAAAACTGCTGCATTGGCACTAACGAAACCAGCGTGTTGACCAAATTTTGAGCCATTCATAGTTATTGAGCTTAAAGTTCCGTTTCCATAAGTCATTAAACTATTTGCACTTGCTGTCGCTGTATATAAACCGGTTGTTGAGTAAGCTGTGGTTGCTGCTATTGCTGAAGCTCCACTTGCTTGAGAAAAGAAATTCTCTGTTTTATTTGTCGAATTGAGTAATGCCCAATTTTCGTCAAGCTTAAAATTGTTATCTAATTTAAAATCAATTAGAGCAGATTTGTTACTTATTTGAATATCTGATATAGGTTCAATTATTGGTTCTGAAACTTCCTTATTATTTGTTTCTAAAAGTTTTGAAATATTTTCTAATTTTGAATTGGTTTCAGAATTTGTTTCTAACAATTTAGATATATTCTCCAACTTCGTTTGTGTAGCAGTATTACTATCATTAATAATTTTATCTATTGTATCAATTCCAAGAACTTTCCTTATCCAATCTCTCATTTGTTTTTTTAAAATTATTGCCAACGGTCGAGTATATGAAAAGTAGCGCTGATTTGCACGCTATCCATTCGGTTGTCCTCGAGCCGAATTTTTAAATTTTTCTTGTTAATTTTATTTCTCGAAACAAGCCAAATTTAAAAATTTGGCGACCTCGAAAAAGTGCCCGAACCTTTGTGTTAGCAAATGCTCGCGCTATTTTTTATATACATTGTTGTAAAACGTTTCTTATTCATTCGATTCTTACAAATTTTCCAGAATGTGAAATCACGTGCAAATTTACTCGCATTATAAATTCGATAGTGTCATTTTTACAATCCGTTATTTCATAATATGGTTTTCCGTGCGACATTAATGTCTTTTGAAATTCATTCAAAGGGTCAGTTAGTTTTTCCAACGATTTTAGTCGGAACGAATTTTCTCCAAGATTTTCGATGATATAATTCCGATTTCGTTCAGAGTTGATTTCTGTTAAGTTTTGTCCATTAATTTCAAACTCAAATTTTGGATAATTTGAAAACTGTTCTTCGTAAACTACTTTATACTTTCCGTTTGTCAATTTACAGTCTTTATCAGTACAATTATTGCCAAGTTGCACAAGCAATAAAACACACATATTTTAATTAAAAAGCCCATTAGTGGTCAATAAATAGATGATTATAAATAGTATTATAGATATTAACCCAATCAGATTTAGTTTTAAAATTCTGAAGATACTTAGTCCGATTATTCCTAAAATCAGAAATATTCCGCCAAGTATATAACTTTTGTTTGCGTAGAAAATCAAATCTTTTGAAATTAATGGATTATCCAAATTCAGCGCAGTATGTAAATATCTCAAATGGTCGAAAAGTAAAATTAGTAATGACATCAATAGTGCAATATTACTGGCAATTTTGACGCCTTTATTTTCGTTCAATACTCTAATATTCATTTTTTGGTCAAAATGTTTTACAACTAGTTTATATCCACCATAAACTTCCGCTTAGCTATACTAATAGTCTTTATATGCAGAATTACTAATGGCGCTTATTTATCTTAATAAAATTAAAAGTTTAAAGCAGACCTACTTATAAAAATAGTGTAACTTATAGTTTAGTTTTTAACAATGCTGTCTTTCACTTTAAAAATTTTATTAAATATTAAATAATTTGTGCGTTACAAATCCAAACTATTTAAACACAAAAAACCCCTAATAGCTTATAAATAAGCAGTTAGGGGTATATGATGTGAGCCCGATAGGATTCGAACCTATGACCGCCTCCTTAGAAGGGAGGTGCTCTATCCAGCTGAGCTACGAGCCCGTAGCAATTAGCGGGTGCAAAGATAACAATCATTAACTTTTAAGCAACTTGTTTTTGAAAATTTTTTATAAATATATTACAAATCTTAAAATAGAATAGCTTCGGTATATAATTTGTAATACCTTCAACAAAAAATTTAATATGAAATTAATACTAAGCAGCATTATATTAATGCTATGTTTTACCTTTTCTAATGCGCAAGATGTTGTTGGCATCTGGAAAACTATAGACGATAATACTGGTGAGGCAAAATCACACATAGAGATTTTTAAAAAAGATGGTAAAGTATATGGTAAAATCATAAAAATTTTAAATCCCGAAGCCAGAGATAGAGTATGCTCAGAATGTGAAGGTGAAGATAAAAACATCAAGATTTTAGGAATGAATATTATAAAAGGTCTTGAAAGAGATGGTAATGAGTATTCTGGCGGTACAATTACAGACCCTGAAAATGGTAAAATTTACAAATCTAAAATCTGGCTTACAGAAGATAATCCTAATCGTTTAAAAGTAAGAGGTTATGTCGCTTTCTTATACAGAACGCAAGAATGGATAAGGCTAGAGTAGTCGCATAATTAATAGCAATGTAAGAAGTCCTGAGCAATCGTTCAGGACTTTTTTGGTTTATAGCCGCACAACATTTATAAATATGTATTTTTGAAGTTTAAGATCTAAGTTTTTATGGCCTACTTTATAGATGTCATTGTACCATTACCGTTAAAGAACACCTTTACATATGCGCTAACTACAGAGGAGTTTGCAAATATTGCAGAAGGTATGCGTGTAGCTGTGCCATTTGGTAAAACTAAGGTGTATACAGGTGTTGTACTTGCAAAACATACCACGCCACCTATAAAGTATGAAGCAAAACCTATAGAAGAAATCTTAGACTCTAACCCAACCGTTACTTCAAGACAACTTAAATTTTGGGTGTGGATGGCGTCTTACTATATGTGTAGTTTAGGCGAAGTTTTAAAAGCGTCTTTACCTAGTGCCTTTTTGTTAGAGAGCGAAACTGTTGTCGAGCTAAATAAAGCCGCTAATATTGATTTCTCTGAGTTAGATGATAATGAATTTTTAATTGTTGAAGCGCTTCAAAACCAATCACTATTGCGCATTCAGGAAATTATGCAAATCTTAGATAAGCAGCGTGTCTTACCAATTTTAAATAGGTTGGTAGATAAGCAAGCTGTTATCATAAATCAAGAAATATATGAGCAGTACAAACCTAAAGTAGTAAGCTATGTAAGATTAAATGCAATTTATAAGCAAGACGACAAGCTGCATGACCTGTTAGATGAGCTATCAAGAGCACCAAAACAACGTGAAGTGATTTTTAAACTGTTTGAAACATCTGCTTCTGAAAAGAAATTACAAGCTTCAGACCTTGCTAAATTATGTAATACTTCGTCTAGCGTAATAAAATCGCTTGTTGATAAAGGTATTTTAGAAAGTTATCAAATACAGGAAGATAGAGTACAATTTGAAGGAGAATCAACTTTAAAAGATATCACATTTAATGCGCATCAATTAAAAGCATATAATAGTATTCAGCAGTCTTTTGAAACTAATAGCGTTTGCCTTTTACACGGCGTTACTTCAAGCGGAAAGACAGAGATTTATATAAACCTTATTAAAGATGTACTGGCCAAAGGAGAACAAGTACTTTACCTGGTTCCAGAAATTGCTCTAACCACACAGCTTATCACACGTTTACAGTCTTATTTTGGAGAAGAAGTGCTTATATATCACAGTAAATATTCAGTAAATGAACGTGTAGAGGTTTATAATCACGTAAAGAATAAAACTAAAGGTAAAATTGTAATTGGAGCACGATCTAGCATCTTTTTACCATTTCAGGAGTTGGGACTTATTATTGTAGATGAAGAGCACGAGTCTACATTTAAGCAATACGATCCTGCGCCTAGGTATAATGCGAGAGATGCTGCAGTAGTGTTGGCTAATTTATTTAAAACAAAAGTATTATTAGGATCTGCAACACCAAGCATAGAAAGTTATTACAATGCTAAGCATCAAAAATATGGTTTCGTCTCCCTAAATAAACGCTTTGGAGATGTACTGCCTCCAGAAATAGAGTTAGTTAATATTAAGGAGAAGTATAAGCGTAAGGAGATGAGCGGTCATTTTTCAGACCGTTTGGCAGAAGAGATATTAAATACACTAAAACAAGGTGAACAGGTTATCTTGTTTCAAAATAGAAGAGGTTATTCACCATATTTAGAATGCCTTACTTGTGGAGAATCTCCACAGTGTCCTAATTGTGATGTAAGTTTAACATATCATAGCTATAAAAACCAACTGCGTTGTCACTATTGTGGCTACCATATTGCCATGCAGTTAGAATGTATGAAATGTGGAAGTGCAGACTTAACAACAAAAGGCTTAGGAACAGAACAGGTAGAAACAGAATTAAAGACATTATATCCTGATCACAACATAGGCAGAATGGATCTAGATACCACTAGAGGTAAACATGGCTATGAAAAAATTATCACAGCATTTGAAAATGAAGAGATAGATATTTTAGTGGGGACACAGATGCTAAGCAAAGGATTAGACTTTAGAAATGTTGGCTTAGTAGGTGTTATGAATGCAGATAGCTTGTTAAATTTTCCAGACTTTAGAGCACACGAGCGTAGTTTTCAAATGCTACAACAAGTTGCCGGTAGGGCAGGACGTACAAAAAAGCGCGGTCGTGTTCTTATACAAACTTATAATCCTTTTCATCAAATATTACAGCAAGTTTCCACTAATGATTATGTGGGTATGTATAAGGATCAAATAGAAGAGCGACACCAATATAAATATCCGCCGTTATGTCGTTTAATTCGATTTACGTTTAGAAATAAAGACTTTAATAAAGTTAATGAAGCCTCGTTATGGTTTGCAAAATCTATGGCTAATACATTTAAAGAACATGTATTGGGACCAGAGTTTCCACCAGTGTCTAGAATACGAAATGAATATTACAAGAATGTAATTTTAAAAATCCCGAAACAACAATCACTTTCTAAAACAAAAGAAGTGATTGATAAGATTTTAAAAAGCTATACAGCAATAGGGCAGTATAGAGGTGTACGTTGTGTAATTAATGTAGATCCTTATTAATTAGAGCTTAGCGCATCTGCTAAAAGCGTTTTTTTGTGTCTGCTTAATGGAATTTTCTCACCATCAATTTCCACTTCACGACTGTTGTAGCGCTGTATGCGATCTAAGTTTACAATATAGGATTTGTGAATACGAAGAAAGTTTTCATCCTCAAGCTCCTTTTCAAAAGACTTCATTGTTGCTAACACCACAAAAGAATCTGTGTTAGTTACAAACTTCACATAATCACCAAGAGCTTCAATATATTTTAAGCTACCCAACATAACTTTACGTTTCTTAAGGTTGCTCTTTACAAAGATAAAACGGTCATCTTCAACAGAAGATTTGTCATTTTGTAATTTATAAAGACCAATAGCTTTTGCAGCCGCTTTATTAAAACGATCTCTTGTGACTGGTTTATGAATATAATCTATAGCTTCATAATCAAAAGCCTTGTGTGCATATTGAGTTTTTCCTGTAACAAAAATTATAAGAGGCTTGTTTCTTAAGTCATCTAAAAGATCAAAACCAGAAAGAATTGGCATTTCAACATCAAGGAATAATAAATCGACACCTAAATCTAACAATCCATTTTTAGTTTCTATGGCATTGCTAAACTCTCCAACTAATTGAAGGTTAGGGTGATCTTTAATAAGTTTAACCATAGATAGGCGTTGTAAGCCAGAATCATCTACAACTACACATTTTAATTTTACGTCTTCCAAAGTTTATTTTATTGAGATGTTAGTGTTACTTCTAAACAATATTAACGCATTTTAAGACAATCCGCAAGTAATTTAAATCTTTGGTCGTTGGTAATGTTGATTTTATCGCTGTAAAAGACCAAAAAAAGTCCTGTTTTTATGGTTGTAAATATGTATTTAATACGTATTTTTGCACGCAATTTTAATTTAAATAATTCAATCGTATGAATCATTATGAAACTGTTTTCATCTTGAATCCCGTTTTATCTGATGAACAGATAAAGGAGACAGTTAAGAAATTTGAAGATTTTCTTATTTCTAAAGATGCCAAGATGGTTAACAAAGAAGATTGGGGGCTAAAAAAATTAGCTTACGCAATCCAAAACAAGAAAAGTGGTTTTTATCACTTGTTTGAGTACCAAGTAGCTGGAGAGCACATTGAGCCACTAGAGGTTTTGTTTAGACGTGACGAGCGTATTATGCGTTTCCTTACTGTAAAGTTAGACAAACATGCTGTAGAGTGGGCTAAAACAAGAGTTAAACGTAACAAAGAAAAAGCATAAGCCATGGCAACATCTATTGAGCAACAAGCAAAAGGAAAGAAAGACGGCGAGATTAGATACCTAACTCCGCTTAATATTGAGACTTCTAAGAAAGAGAAGTACTGTCGTTTTAAGAAAAATGGAATTAAGTATATTGATTACAAAAACCCAGATTTCTTAGGAATGTTAGTAAACGAACAAGGTAAATTGTTACCACGTCGTTTAACAGGAACATCTTTAAAGTATCAGCGTAAAGTGGCGCAAGCTGTAAAGCGTGCAAGACATATTGCACTTATGCCATACGTAACAGATTTATATAACAAGTAAACCCCGATAACATGCAACTTATTTTAAAACAAGACGTTGAGAATCTAGGATTCACAGACGATGTGGTAGAAGTAAAGCCAGGTTACGGACGTAACTTTTTAATCCCACAAGGTAAAGCAGTATTAGCAACACCATCTAGCATTAAATCTTTAGAAGAAACGTTAAAGCAACGTAGCTATAAAGAACGTAAAGCTATTGAAGCTGCTAAGTCTTTAGCTGAAAAATTAAATTCTTTAGATCTAACAATGACAGCAAAAGCTGGAGAAGCAGACAAAATGTTTGGAAGCATCTCTAACGCAGATTTGTCTGAGCGTTTAGAAAAAGAAGGTATCGAGATAGACAAGAAGTACATTAGCATTGCTGGTGGAAACATTAAGAGACTAGGACAATATGAAGCGACAGTTCGTTTTCATAGAGAAGTAGTTGAAACTGTAACGTTTGACGTTGTAGGAGAAAACTAGTCTTATCTAGATTACAATTTTAAAAGCCTGCTCTTTATTGAGTAGGCTTTTCCTTTTTAATTAAATTAGTACGACTTAGAATAATTAGACATCATGAAATATTCAAGACTTACAAAAGAACAATTTGAAGAAATGCATGAAGAGTTTATAAACTTTCTTGCAACCCAATCTATAACTGGAGAAGAATGGGAAACCATAAAAAAAGATAAACCAGAGGTTGCAGAAGCAGAGCTAGATGTTTTTAGCGACCTGGTTTGGGAAGGTGTTTTAAATAAAGTAGAATACTTAGAGCACTATTCTAAACAGCAAATCTTCCTGTTTAAAATAGACCAAGTCCAAATTTCGCTTATTGGCGTAAAAGTTAATAATAACGTTATAGATATTACAACTCCAGAAGGCTACCAATGGCTTCAAGAGAATTTGAAAACAGATGCTGTGGATATATACACATCTAATAAAGTACTTAAAGAAGACCGTAATAAAGATATTTTCGCCTTAATACAACAAGGCTCTAATATAACTAAAGGGGAACTTTACAATTACTTTAATGAATTATTAGCGTTAGACTAAAGAAACGCTTTTACATCTTCTTTTAATTGAGCTAGTCCTGCATCTGTAGGTGTAGGACGATCAATTAAATCTGAGAGTATTGTTTCTCTCAGCTTATCAGAGTTTGTTACAGACTCGTTCATTGCTGTCTTCCTAATTATTGACATTGTAGCATTTTTTGATGCTCTAATAACACCCCAAGCTCTATCACTTAAATATATTTGTTGTGCTAAATTATGCTCAAATTCTTGCTCTATAGTACTAATAAGTAAGTTTTCATAAGCATCTACCTCGTCATTATAAGGTTTAACTCGTAATAATAGGTTTCCTAAGGAGATACGTTCTAAAAACAACGTCATACGCTCATAAGCTTGTAATCTAAGAGGTAAGGCTTCTTTTTGGTTTTCTTTCTGAAGCTCAAAATAGCGTCTTTTATCTTGCTCTGCTTGCCAAGTTTTCAAGAAATAAAATACGACCAAGCCTACAACTATTGCTGGCGCGGTATAAAATATAAGCTCTAAAATTTTATCAGTATTCATAATTTGGGGTTTAATATCTAACTTCTTCTTTTTGCTTTGCTTTTTTTACATTCTTGGCTTCTTTCTTTGTTTTATAATGACCACCAAGATGCGGACATTCCTGTAAATCCTTCATAGAGGTAAAAGGTACTTTTACTTTATGGTAACCAAAAGATGCTGCCAATGGCTGTATAAGATTTTTATCTCCTAAGCTAACTTCTACATCATCCATAGTTAATTGGCAAGGATGTTCGTACCCACAAGCATGTGTCATCTCTAAAAACTCTTTTCTAAAGTTTTTAAAGTAAAAGTTAGTACGTACCGCTTTATCTTCAATGTTTATACCACGTTGTAACCATTTGTTTTGTGTAGCAACACCAGTAGGACATGTGTTATTATGACACGCTTTAGCCTGTATGCAACCAATTGCCAACATAGCTTCTCTTGCAACATTTATACAATCTACACCTAAAGAAAAGGCTTTGGCAGCTTGTGCAGGAAATCCTAATTTTCCACTACCTATAAACACAATTTGATCACAAAGTTCTTGTTCATCAAATATTCTATAAAGTTCGGAAAACCCAAACATCCAAGGTAAGGCAACGTGATCTGCAAAACTTGGTGGAGCAGCACCAGTACCACCTTCGCCACCATCAACAGTTATAAAATCTGGACCTTTACCGGTTGTTTTCATTAATGTTGCTAACTCTTTCCATTGGTCTAATTTTCCTATAGCAGCTTTTATACCTACTGGTAATCCTGTAGCAGTAGCAATATCTTCAACAAAATTTATTAAACCTTCAACACCTTCAAAAGCAGAATGCGTTGGTGGTGAAAGCACATCTTTTCCAAGAGGTACGTGTCGTATTTCAGATATTTCCTCAGTAATTTTTGCAGCAGGTAAAACTCCGCCTTTTCCGGGTTTTGCACCTTGAGACAACTTAACCTCAATAGCTCTAATCTGCGGATTGTCTTTTACTAACGCAATCATTTTTTCCATAGAAAAGCCACCTTTTCCATCTCTTACGCCAAAATAACCTGTACCAAAATGAAAAACAACATCAGCACCAGTTTTGTGATAAGGAGATAATCCACCTTCACCTGTATTATGATAAGCATGAGCAAGATTACAACCTTTGTTCATAGACTCTATAGCACGTGCAGAAAGAGAACCAAAACTCATTGCAGAAACATTTATGACAGAACTTGGTCTAAAAGGTCTCGCTCTTTTTTTAGAAGCTCCAATAACTTTTGCACACGGCAAAAAGTATGGGTCTTTATAATTAGGGTGATTTTCTGTTACTTTATAAGGAAGCAAGGCGTTGTTTACAAAGATGTAATTGTTTTCAAAAATATCTCTATCTGTTCCAAAGCCTTCATAATTATTTTCGTTTTTAGCTGAAGCATATATCCATCCACGTTCAATTCTATTAAAAGGAAGCTCTTCTCTATTATTGGCAACTATATATTGTCTTAATTCTGGACCAATACTTTCTAATGCATATCTAAAATGACCAACTATCGGAAAGTTATGTGTTATAATGTGTTTTTTATTGAAGAATATATCTCTTATTGCAATAAGGGCCAATACTATTATAATGTATAGCCACCAAGGGATTAGGCCTAAGAAATGAAAAAATGCATCCATGTAATTAAAATATCAATCGAAAATAACGGTCTTAAAAGGCTAAGATATTTAAAAAATTAAGAGTAACATCGCTTACAAGCTTGTTTAAAACTATTAGCATTATGAGAAACATTTCAGGCGCATTTTTTATAATTTCACATGTTGAATTAATGCAAGAATTTTGATAGATTATTTAAAAGGATTAAATGACGCACAACGTGCACCAGTACTGCAAAAGGACGGTGCAATGATTGTGATAGCAGGTGCCGGATCTGGTAAAACAAGAGTGCTTACCATGCGTATAGCACACTTAATGAAAAATGGGGTAGACCCATTTAATATTTTGTCGCTTACGTTTACTAACAAAGCGGCAAAAGAAATGAAGAAACGTATTTCTGAAATTGTTGGCGCCAGTGAAGCTAAGAATTTATGGATGGGAACCTTTCACTCCATATTTGCAAAGATTTTAAGATTTGAAGCAGATAAGTTAGGATATCCTTCTAACTTCACTATTTATGACACTCAAGACTCTCAAAGTCTTATTCGTGCCATAATAAAAGAAATGCATCTTGATAAAGATGTGTATAAATACAAACAGGTTTACTCTCGCATTTCATCTTATAAAAACAGTTTAATTACAGTTAAGGCGTATTTTCAAAACCCAGAATTAATTGAAGCAGATGCGATGGCAAAACGCCCAAGATTAGGCGATATATACAAGGAGTATGTAGAGCGTTGCTTTAAAGCAGGCGCTATGGATTTTGATGATTTGTTATTAAGAACCAATGAGCTTTTAAATAGGTTTCCTGAAGTGCTTAATAAATATCAAAACCGTTTTAAATATATATTGGTAGATGAGTACCAGGATACAAACCACTCTCAGTATCTTATTGTTAGAGCACTTTCAGATAAATTTCAGAATATTTGTGTGGTAGGAGATGATGCGCAAAGTATTTACGCCTTTAGAGGTGCCAATATTAATAACATTCTAAACTTTCAACGGGATTATGATAATGTTGAAATGTACCGACTAGAGCAAAATTACAGATCAACAAAGAACATTGTAAACGCTGCAAATTCTATCATAGATAAAAACAAAACCAAACTAGATAAAGTTGTTTGGACTGCTAATGATGAAGGTCCTAAAATTCGTGTAAATAGACTTATAAATGACGGTGAAGAAGGCCGTTTTGTTGCAAGTTCTATTTTTGAGAATAAAATGGAACACCAATTAAGAAATGGTCAATTTGCAATTCTTTACCGTACAAATGCGCAATCTAGAGCAATGGAAGATGCGTTGCGTAAAAAAGATATTCCTTATAGGATTTACGGTGGTTTGTCATTTTACCAGCGTAAGGAAATTAAAGATGTAATTTCATACTTACGTCTTATTGCAAACCCTAATGATGAAGAAGCCTTAAAACGTGTAATAAATTATCCAACTCGTGGTATAGGACAAACTACTATAGATAAAGTTGCTATTGCTGCCAACCACTACAAACGCTCTATGTTTGAGGTTATGGCTAATATAGACAAAGTAGATATTGGCGTAAATACAGGAACTAAAAACAAGCTTAAGAATTTTGTGAATATGATTCACCATTTCCAAATTCTTAATAAAGAAAGCGATGCGTTTAGTGTAGCAGAAGCTGTTGCAAAAAAAACAGGTTTAATTCAGGATCTTAAAAAAGATGGCACTCCAGAAGGTGTTGCACGTATTGAGAATGTTGAAGAACTCTTAAATGGTATTAAAGATTTTGTTGAAGGCCAAGTAGAACTAGCCGATGCAACAGGAAGTCTTGCCGAGTTTTTAGAAGATATTGCACTTGCTACAGATATGGATAAAGAGGTAGGAGATGATGATCGTGTTGCACTTATGACCATTCACTTAGCCAAAGGATTAGAGTTTCCTTATGTATACATAGTTGGTATGGAAGAAGACTTATTTCCTAGTGCTATGAGTATGAATACAAGGTCTGAACTTGAGGAAGAACGTCGTTTATTTTATGTAGCACTCACTAGAGCAGAAAAACAAGCCTATTTAACCTACACACAAAGTAGATACCGTTGGGGAAAGTTAATAGATGCTGAACCTAGTAGATTTATTGAGGAAATAGATGAACAGTATATTGACTGGATGATACCTCAAGACGATTATAAGTATAAACCACTTGTTAGCCCAGATCTTTGGGGAGACGTAGATAAGAGTAAATTTAGACAAACAAAACCTAAAAAGGGAACGCCACCACCAAGTCACAAACCTACAGATGAGCAATTAAGAAAACTTAGAAGGTTAAGACCTACAGATGCTTCTAAAGAAGTTCAAAAAGCGGCACCAATTTCTTTATCTGAAGGACAAATGGTAGAGCATATGCGCTTTGGTAAAGGAAAAGTTATTAAAATTGAAGGCGTTGGCCAAGATAAAAAAGCAGAAATAGATTTTGAAAACGGCGGTCTTAAAAAACTGTTGTTACGTTTTGCAAAACTTAAAATGTTAGACTAACTACTAATACAACTCAACATGAATTATATTTTATTTGATGGTGCTCACAGAGATAGTTTATTACCTTTTACATATACAAGGCCAGTTGCCGAAATACGTATAGGAATATTAACTATTAGAGAAAAATGGGAACAGTATTTAGGCATTACTACTACAACAGTTACCGAAGATTATTTGTCTAAAAAATGGCCTATGGTAGAGATGGAACACAATATTATGATTAGTGCTTCCTATTTACCAAATCCTAATCTTGTAGAGCAGATTAAAAAGTTAAAAGTAGGACAAGCTCTTGTTCATGATACAGAGATTGTTGCTTTCTATACATTAGAGGATGAGGAAAAAGACCTGGAAGACTATCAAACTATTGAAATAGATTCTGCACCAATTACCGTTAAACACACTTGGGATATATTCTCCAAAAATGGTGATGCAATTAAAGAAGATTATAACTTAATTACAGAAGACAGATCTTCTCAACCACTGTCGTCTTCTGTATTTGCAGTAAACCCTAACAATATATTTATTGAAGAAGGTGCTAAAGTTTTTAATGTGTCATTAAATGCTGAAAACGGACCTATTTATATAGGTAAAGATGCAGAAGTGATGGAAGGCTCAATTATACGAGGTCCTTTTGCATTATGTGAACACGCAAGCACTAAACTTGGTACTAAAATATATGGACCGACAACTGTAGGACCACATAGTAAAGTAGGTGGAGAAGTTAATAACTCTGTTATATTTAGTTACAGTAATAAAGGCCACGATGGTTTTTTAGGGAATTCTGTGTTGGGAGAATGGTGTAATATAGGTGCAGACAGTAACAACTCTAACCTTAAAAATAATTACGCAGAAGTAAGACTGTGGAGCTATGAAACAGAAGGATTTGCAAAGACAGGACTTCAGTTTTGTGGATTAATGATGGGAGATCATTCTAAATGTGGAATAAACACAATGTTTAATACGGGTACAGTAGTAGGAGTAAGCTCTAATATCTTTGGCGCTGGTTTTCCTCGTAATTTTGTACCAAGTTTTAGTTGGGGTGGCAGTGCAGGAACACAAACCTATTTAACTAAAAAAGCTTTTGAAGTTGCTGAAATTGTGATGAAACGAAGAGAGATAGAATTTTCTGATGATGATAAAGCAATTTTAGAACACGTGTTCGAAGAAACGGCTAAGTTTAGAAGATCCTAAGTGGTTACCTAACCACTTTTTATTTGATCTTGTTTAAGATTGAAATGCTGAAGCTTAGTACCATTCTCTTGTAAAGAGCTTTATTAGAGTTTGTATGTCTAACGTGACAATAAACCTAATCTTTTCATCGTAGTTGTCTTGAGCAATTTCCCAACCATTATTTGAATATACAGGAAAAAATATTTCAAAATAATCTGCAACTAAGCTTGCTCGTACACCAGTGTCATAAACAAATTTTGGATTACTACCTCTATTTTTAATTAAGCCTGCATCACCATATGCAAATATCCATTTCCAGATGTTTGTGCTTCCATTTAATGTTGTCATCCATTGGTTTGCAAATGCAGGTTCTAGTTTAGACTTAAAGAAACCTTCTGCAGGTATAATTTGTTGGCTAAATAATCCAGATTCTTCACTACGGCCATAATAATTATAGTCGAACAGATAATCTGTTGGCCTGTCTAAAGCAAAGCTAAAGTAGTCTGAGTTAGTGTTGTCATTATATAAAAAAGCTCCAGCAAACACTCTTAAATTAAGTTGCCTGTTATTAAGGAACAACTTTCTATAAGTGGCACTGGCAGAAATCTTACTAAAACTATCAGATAATTGGTAATCTACATAACCCGAAAAATAATTAACTAGGTTAGGGTTACTATAAATATATCTTGCATTAAAAACACCGTAATCTGGCTCATCTACAACGTTTAATTGATCTCTATCTCTTTCAACAGCAACATACCTAAAATTAAGGCGTTGCTTTTCATTATTTCTTAAGTAGGTATCTCTAAAATAAAAGGTTAAGTATGGTGTATATTTTCTATAAAATAAATCATTTGCATAAGAGAATGTAGTACCGCCAACACCATAGCGTACAGCATTTAAATTACTATTGTCAAAATAATGTGTGTTATAGATAGATGCTGAACCAACAATAGTATTACTTCCAAATCCATATTTAGGAGATATTTTGTAGGCTAGATTTTTACTTAATACAGCTTTGTTATACATTTTTAAACCAATAGCTACACCATCATAAATGTTATAATCAAATTCTGGAATAAAGAATGTTTGTGCATATTTGGGATCTTCAATATCCTGTAAAAGTCTAAATTGTATTGGTTTTGCAGTTAGCTTAGATACACTTTTATAATTATCACGCTGATTAAATTCAGGGATTATGCCTTCATAGTTTAAAGCAACACGCTCACTACTGTCTCTAGGTATTGTAACTGTTTGTGTTCCTAAAAAGGGTTCTACCCAATCTTTGGTTATTACTCTGCCATCTTTAATACCATAAAGAGACACAGGCATTTTAGCATTTCTTTTATTCTTTATTGTTACGGTAAGCGAGTCTTTAGTTTTCTTTACACGCTTTATTCTAAAATCTATTTTTTTGTTAGTTCCTACATAGTCTTCAAAATACCAAGATAAATCTTTGGAAGCGTTCTTCTGTAACAACGTCATGAAATCTGTTGAAGAAACTTCTTTTAGCTTAAAGTTTTGGTAAAACTCCTTCATTGTAATCTTCACCTCTTCAGTACCTAAGTAATCTTCAAGATACTCGAAACCTGTTCCAGACTTATAAGCGTTTGCTATATTCTGATTAAACTTTACCAATGAATCTGTAGGCGTAGTTAAAGCTTGATCTAAATTCATACGAGCCATATTCATAAACAAATATGGGTATTGGTCATTAAACTCTAACTCTGCTGCGTGAAACCAACGTATTCCAAAAAAATCACTTAAACTACCTAAGAGTTTCATTTTTGGGTAATACCTATCTACATAATCCATAAGGATTTTAATATGTATACCATCGTGCACCCACTTTTCTTCTCTTGGGTTTAGTAGGAGAGTGTTTTCTAGGTAATTGTTGGTTATGGTTTTTAATAACTTAATTTCATATTGAAAACCATCTGGAAAGGGATTGATAAAATCTGGTAATTGATTTAAGCCATATACTGGGTTGGCTAAATAGTCTTCATTAGTGACAAGTATCTTTTCGTGAGGGTAAGAACCTAATTCTGTATCTAAATAAGATAATATTCTATCTACGGCTAGCGCTTTTGCTTCTTCTGGTAAATCATCATCATCTATATTTGTTTCAATAGAGGTGTAGTCTGTAATAATTTTATCAAAAGTGTTCTCACTCGTTATATACAGTTTGTTCTCAATCCTATTATTTCCTGTAAGTGTTACAATTTTCTTGTCACCATCAACACGTTCAGAAGTATTTAAAGAAGAAGTAACAACCTTATCGTTGGCGACTTCTATAGTTATGGTGATGTTGCTTTTAGGCACAAATTGATCATCTAAATTCTTATGGCTGTAAGCTTTCCACTCTGTAGTATAAACAGAAGGTCTTATATACCAATATCTAAGCTTTAAATCACCATTTTCATAAAAACCATAGCGTGTAAATTTTTCGTCGGGTATTTTAACAGTGTACGTTAATTTAAACTCGAACGAAGCGTTTGGCGCAAGTGGTGTAGGTAAAGTCACCTTAATAATGTCCTGCTTGTCTTTAGGACGTTCCCAAACTAAATCTTGAGACCTAGAGTTTGTTAACTTATGAATAGTGGTATGACCACGTTCTTCTGGCTTGGCAAAATAAAATCTTCGCAGATAGTCTTCTGAAAAACGTTTACCTAATGGTGTTGTTTTATCTGAAAAGCTATTGGCCCAATCTAAAAGGTATATTTCAGATAAAGAATCTGCAGAGGTGTTTACAAAGGTTAGCTCTTGCTGTATTTCTAATTGATGCAAGTCATCATTTAATTTAACATTAAGAGACGTAGCATGTTGTGCAAATAAACTATTTACAGAAGCTACTAAACAAAAAAAGAGGAGAATTTTCCTAATACTCAAAGTGAATTATTTAATCTAAAACCAGTTACTTACTTAACAATACATATGCCATATATGATGATATACGGTATTTTTAGAAGTTAGGACTTAAATTAAACTCATCGTAGAATTTATCTAGGATATCTAAGACTTCGTCTGCGGTGTCTACAACTTGCACAAGGTCCATGTCATGTGCACTAATATTTTGAAAGCTGTCTAACAAGGTATTACGAACCCAATCTACTAAACCACTCCAAAAATCTGTACCAACCAATATTATTGGGAATTTTTGAATTTTAGTAGTTTGTATTAATGTTATTGCTTCAAAAAGTTCATCTAGAGTTCCAAAACCACCTGGCATAACCACGAAACCTTGTGAGTATTTTACAAACATTACTTTTCTTACAAAGAAGTAATCAAAATCTAAACTCTTGTCTGAGTCTATATAAGGATTGTCATGTTGTTCAAAAGGTAAATCTATATTTAACCCTACAGATGTACCGCCAGCTAGGTGCGCACCTTTATTACCAGCTTCCATAATTCCTGGTCCACCACCAGTAATAACACCATAACCGTGTTGTACAATTTTCTCTGCAACATCAACTGCTAGCTTATAATACTTATGGTCTGGTTTTGTACGAGCAGATCCAAATATAGAAACACAAGGTCCTATCTGGCTCATGCGTTCAAATCCATTTACAAATTCACCCATTATCTTGAACAGAGCCCAAGAATCATTTGTTTTTATCTCATTCCAACCTTTATGGTGTTGTTCGTTTGTCATATCAAAAAAAATCTGTTTCAAAAGGCACTAACCACAACTCTATGGAAACGTAACCTTGCGTCTTACATCATATCTAACGCCAAACTTAAGCATTGTTTTATAATTAACACTTTACTGTCTCATAGTTTTTTGAGGTATTCCTATTAAATTTTAAGATTGAATTTTAATTGTTAGTTAAAATTATATTAATTGATTTTTGAAGTGTTGAAAGCCTTTATTAATCACGTATTTTTAAGTAAAACTTAACTATGAAATATATAACAACATTACTTTGTTTTGCAGTGTTAATGAGCTGTAAATCTAAACTTAGCAAAGAGGAAAAAGAAACTATTGCAGAAACAGCATCGCCAGTTACGGTTGAAACCGCAATAGGTCCATTAACACTTGAAGCTCCATTCTCCAGTAAATCTGTAACAAAAAACAGTAAAGTAATTGCTTGGCCAGAAGGCCAAACACCACTTGCTCCAGAAGGATTTAAGGTCACTCGTTTTGCAGATGAGTTAGAACACCCAAGATGGACTTACATTGCGCCAAATAACGATATTTTCGTAACAGAAAGTAACACTAAAAATAGTGCTAATAGAATTTCACTTTTAAGAGATAATGATAACGATGGTGAAATAGATGAACGTTTTGTTTTTAAGGAAGGCTTAAATCAACCTTTTGGTATGCTTATTATTAATGATACATTTTATGTAGCTAATACAGATGGCTTGTACAGTTTTCCATACACCGAAGGTGATACTAGTTTAAAAGGTGAAGGTACTAAGATTGTTGAGCTTTCAGCTAGTGGTTATAACAACCATTGGACACGAAATATTATCACTAATAAAGCTAAGGACAAAATATACATCTCTGTTGGTTCTGCTAGTAATGTAGGAGAGCAAGGCATGGAAAAAGAAGACCGTCGTGCTACAATTCTAGAAGTTAACCTAGACGGCTCTGGTGAAATTACTTATGCAAGTGGATTAAGAAACCCAGTTGGAATGGATTGGAATCCTGTTACCGGAGAATTATGGACAGCAGTAAACGAACGTGATAAGTTAGGAAACAACCTTGTACCAGATTATATTACAAGTGTAAAAAAAGGTGGTTGGTACGGCTGGCCTTATAGCTATTATGGACAAATAAATGATCCTAGATGGAAAGACGAACCACACCAAGATTTGGTAGATAAAGCAATAATGCCAGATGTTCCTGTTGGTAACCATACCGCATCTTTAGGTTTAACATTTTATACGGCAGATCAATTTCCTGAAACATATAAAAATGGTGCATTTGTAGGCCAACACGGTTCTTGGAATAGAGCAGAATTTTCTGGATACAAAGTACTGTATGTTCCATTTAACAATGGTAAGCCCCAAAAACCACAAGACTTTTTAACTGGCTTTATTGCTTCAGAAGAAGAAAGTACGGTGTATGGTCGTCCTGTTTGTGTAGCTGTAGCGCCAGATGGTAGCCTTTTAGTAAATGATGATGATGCAGGAATCATCTGGAAAGTTTCAGCTAAATAGATTTATAATCGATACCATATTACCATAGGTTAATTAATGTTGTTAAACTTCAACTAAAGCCTTATAAACAAAAGGCTATGGTAAAATAACAACGTATTTTTAAAGTAAAATTATAAATAATTATATGAGTACTATAAAAGCATACGGCGCAAAGAGTAGTGATGCCGATTTAAAAGAAATGACTATTGAACGTAGAGACGTTACAGATCGCGATGTAAAAATTGAGATTTCCTACTGCGGTGTTTGTCATAGTGATATACATACAGTAAGAAACGATTGGGGTGGCTCTAAATATCCTGTTGTTCCAGGACATGAAATTATTGGTCGCGTTATAGAAGTAGGAAGTGATGTTTCTAACTTTAAAAAAGGCGAGCTAGTAGGAGTAGGCTGTATGGTAGATTCTTGTAGAGAGTGTAGTGCTTGTAAAGACGATCTTGAACAATTTTGTGAAGAAGGAATGGTTGGCACATATAACGGTAAGGATAAGCACTTAGGTGGACATACCTTTGGTGGCTATTCTGAAACTATTGTTGTAGATAAATATTACGTACTTAAAGTACCAGAAAACTTAGACGAAAAAGCAGTAGCACCTTTACTATGTGCAGGAATAACAACGTATTCTCCTTTAAAACATTGGAATGTAAAGAAAGGTGATAAAGTAGGAGTTATAGGTCTTGGTGGTTTAGGTCATATGGGTATTAAAATAGCTGCAGCAATGGGAGCAGAAGTTGTAATGATTACAACATCACCTTCTAAAGCAGATGATGCAAAGCGTTTAGGCGCATCTTCAGTCTTAATCTCAAAGAATGAAGACGATATGAAAAAGCACAAAGGATCTTTTGATTTCTTGTTGAATACGGTTCCTGTAAAACACGATATTAATCCTTATATACAATTATTAAAACGTGATTCTACAATGTGTATGGTAGGTGCCATTGAACCTTTAGAGCCAATGCATGGTGGCGGATTAATAATGGGACGTAAGCGTGTTGCTGGTTCTCTTATTGGAGGTATTAAAGAAACACAGGAAATGTTAGATTTTTGTGGAGAACATAATATTGTGAGTGATGTAGAAATGATAGATATGGATACTATTAACACTGCTTACGAAAGAGTTACAAACTCAGATGTGAAATACCGTTTTGTAATCGATATGCAATCCTTGAAAAATTAATTTTTGTTATTGAATTAATTAAGCCGGTAAGTCTTACTTATCGGCTTTTTTAGTTCTTAATGATAGTTATATTTAAAATCGTACAGGTATAGCAAAACATAAAATAAGCACCTACATTTGTTAAGCCTTAAAAGAAAGGAATCTTTTAAGGCTTTATTATTTTGTAATGAAAAGTAATCCGCTTCTTATAATTGTTGCTTTCTTCTCAATCTATGTATTTTGGGGCTCTACCTATGTAATGAATAAGTTAGCTGTTACAGAGTTAGATCCTTTAATGTTAGCATGTATTCGCTTTACAGCTGCAGGATCTTTAATTTTTATCATTGCTAAATGTTTAAAATTATCCCTTAAAATTTCTAAGAAACAACTATTGAATTGTGCTTTGGCAGGATTTTTATTTCTTGCATACGGTAACGGGATGTTTGTTTGGGCATTACAATTTGTAGATAGTGGCTTTGCTGCTATTGAAGCGTCATTACAACCTTTACTTATTCTAGTTTTAATGCGAATTGTAGATAGAAAACCTATTAAACTAAAATCTGTTGTTGGTATAATTTTAGGAATTATAGGAATTTATTTATTAGTAAGTCAACAGGAGCTTACTACACAAGAAGGTAGCGTTTTAGGAATGCTAGTAATTTTTACCTGTGTCTTAAGTTGGTGTATAGGTAGCGTCTTTGTTTCTAAAGCCGAACTACCAAAAAACTTTTTTGTAAACACTGGTTATCAAATGCTTCTTGGTGGTTTTATGTTGGGTATAGCAAGTGTAATAACTGGAGAGACTTGGAGCTTTCCTACAACTTGGCAAACCAGTACACAACTTTCTTTATTAGGACTAATATTTTTTGGAAGTATAGCCGCATTTACGTCGTTTAATTACTTATTAAAAGTTGTCTCAACAGAAAAAGTGGCAACATCTGCCTATATAAATCCCATAATAGCTATTTTTTTAGGATGGTACTTTTTAGATGAAACAATTACCACACAGACATTAGTATCTGCAGCTGTATTGCTTACAGGCGTTTACTTTATTAATAGCAGTAAGAAAATGAAAAAAGGAAAAAAGTTTACATAAAAAAAGCGACCCATTATTAAATAAGTCGCTTTTACATTTCTACTTGTATTTAATTAAGATACTAACTCTTTAGCATCTTCATTTACATTTTTACTAGTGTTAGCAATCTTACCTTTTACTTTATCAAAAGTATCTGTAACAGTATCGCTTACATCACCAGCTGTATCTTTTATTTTTGTACCAGCATCATTAAGTGTAGACTTAATTTTATCCTTTTTGTCTTTCGGTAATTTTTTATATCCTAAAACGGCTAAGGCACTTACACCTAATCCTATTAACGCTGCTATTCCTAAACCTTTGTCTCTCGTATTCATAATCTTCAATTTTTGGTTAATTATAATATGTGTTGCAATAACTTTTATTGCATAGTATATTGGACAAGATTCATACCATAAAGTCTTAAAAATATATAAATGTTGTAGTAGCTTCGCATTATGGAAAAGAAAAAGAATGATCCTTACGCAGCACTGCGATTTAGAGAGTTTAATATCTTCTTATTAGTACGTTTTGCTATGGTGTTTGCGTGGTCTATGCAATTTGTCGTGATAGAGTGGCAGGTTTATAGTATAACTAAAGATCCTTTTTCATTAGGTATTATTGGTTTAATGGAAGTTATTCCGGCTGTCTCTTTGGCATTGTTTGCAGGTCATGTTGTAGATCAAAAAGAAAAGAAAGGATTATTGTTAAAGTGTATACTAGGTTTTTCTGTCATTAGTTTTGGACTATTTCTCATTACCTGGCCAGAAGTAATAGGAGACTGGTCTCAAAATACAGTATTGTATACAATTTATGCACTGGTATTTTTAGGAGGTGTTGTAAGATCATTTATTGGTCCCACTATATTCTCATTATTCTCATTACTTGTTCCTAAGAAAATATATCCTAATGCTGCAACTTGGAGTAGCTCTGTATGGCAAATGGGTGCAGTTGTTGGACCTGCCATTGCCGGATTTGCCATTAATTGGATAGGTGTACATTGGTCTATGTGTTTTGTATTTGCATGTTCTTTAGTGGCATTTTTAAGTTTAACTCAAATACCTAAGAAACCAATTTTAAATACTAAGATAGGCGAACCAGTTTTTAAGAGCTTAAAGGAAGGATTAAACTTTGTGTTTTCTACTAAGATAATATTAGGTGCGTTAACATTAGATATGTTTGCAGTTCTATTTGGTGGTGCAGTAGCGTTGCTTCCTGTTTTTGCGCAAGATATCTTAAAGGTAGGACCAGAAGGCTTTGGAGTATTAAGAGCTGCGCCAGCAGTTGGCGCATTAATCATCATGTTTACCTCTGCGTATTTTCCTCTCAATAAAAATGCAGGCTACAAATTATTAGGTGCCATATTTGCTTTTGGCTGTTGTATAATATTATTTGGAGTGTCTACTTGGTTCTGGGTTTCTGTAATTGCATTATTCTTAAGTGGTATAACAGATGGTATTTCTATGATTATAAGACAAACCATATTACAATTGCGAACACCAGATGAAATGCGTGGTCGTGTGGCTTCTGTAAACTCTATGTTTGTAGGGTCTTCTAATGAGTTAGGTGCTTTTGAAAGTGGCTTAACAGCAAAACTTATGGGAACAGTTACTGCTGTAATATTTGGCGGTAGTATGACGCTAATTACAGTGGTTTCTACTGGAGCATTGTTACCAAGTTTAAGAAAATTAGATCTTCGGAAAGACTTAGAAGAACATGAACTTAAAGAATAAATAAAAACCCTCTTATGCAAACAACACATAAGAGGGTTTTCTTTTTTGAACGAATATTTGGCCTTAGTAAATAACTTTATAGTCTGAATTTACAATACCCTTTAAGTTATTTATAATTAAGTGATCTAATAATACATCTGATGAATAAAGAGAGAATAGGTTATCAGATTTGAAAACAACATTATCTACCCTCAAAAAATACAATTGTGATACCAATTTAATATCTACATTATTTCTAATAATAGTATTTTCCTTAGCATCAACTAGTAAATAATAAATCATTTGGTGTACAACATCACTTCTAAAACCTTCAAAAACAACATCTGCTTTAGGATAATATTTCTTAAGTCCATTAATAAATGAAGGTTTAAATTCTTTTAAATAGTTAAAGCATATCTTATAAATCCAAATAATCTTTTGAATAGCATCTTTGTCTTTATCTTCCAATATGGCGTTTAATTTAGACATGACTTCTTCTAAGAGATGGTTAACGCTTTCAGCAACCAAATCTTCTTTATTCTTAAAGTGCTTATAAATTGTTTTTTTAGAGATTCCCAGTTCATTGGCCAATTCATCTAGCGTAAACCGTTTACTGCCAAATTTTGTGAACCGAGAAGCTGCGTGTTTTAATAACTCTGTTTTTTCCATCTCTTTTATCTTATTGCCATCCACCGCCTAAGGCTTCATATAAATCTATTATATATAGTTGTTGTTGTAGCTTACTGTCTACCACATTAAGTTCTGCACTTAATGCACTCTGTCTGGCTGTTAATAAATCTAAGTATGTTGCAAAACCATTGTTTAACAGTTCTTCTGAATTTGTTTCGGCATTACGCAAAGCTTCAATTTCAATTAATCTGAATTCATATTTTTCAGTTTCAGCATTATATCCATATAGTGCATTAGAAACTTCTTGACCTGCAATTAATAACGATTGTTTAAAATTTAATAAAGCTTGTTCTTGTTGCGCAACAGCAACTTCATTTTGAGTTCTTATGGCACGTTTATTAAAAATAGGCTGTGTAAGACCACCTATTATGTTAGCAAATAAAGAATTAGTGTCTATAAGATCTGCCAAGTCTAAACTTTGAAAACCAGCAGTAGCTGTAAGTGTTAATGAAGGATAGTACATGCTTTTAGCCACATTTGTTAGTTCAAAAGATTCTATCAATGCATATTCAGCAGCCATTACATCTGGTCTATTTCTTAAAAGAGTAGTAGGAACACCAATTGCCAAATCTGTGGTAAACTCTAAATCATTAATAGTTCCACGTTCAAAATTTTGAGGTCCCTTTCCCAGTAATATGCTTAGTGTATTTTCTGTTCTAAATATAGCAATCTCTAAATCTACAACCAACGCTTTAGCATTATTGAGAAGAGCAACATTTTGGTCAACAGCAACTTGTGTAACCTGTCCAGCGTCTTTTAATGCTTTTATGGTTACAACACTATTGTCCCTTGTTTCAATTGAAGCCTTAGTAACTTCTAACTGCGCATCTAATGCAAGAAGTTGATAATAAGCTGTAGCAATACGCGCGACTAACTCTGTTTTAACTGCTTGGTGAGCAGCAACAGTTTGTAAGTAATTAGCTTGTGTTGCTCTTGAATTACTTCTGATTTTTCCCCAAATATCTGCTTCCCAAGACAAACTTGCATTAATCTCAAATTGATCTGTAGAAGTATTTGAAAGAAAAGACCCAAATTGAGAATTTTTTGAAAGTTCTTGATGTGTTAGGGTTGCATTAGCACCTAATGTTGGCAAGTAGCCTGCCTTTCCTTGTTTTACATAAGCTTCTGCAGCAACTATTTGCTGCAAAGCAATACGTATGTCTATATTATTAGAAAGACCTTCTTCTATATAGTTCACTAAATATTGATCCTTAAATAAATCTTTATATGAAACCGTTGCTGCAGATATACTATCCTGTGGTAATTGGTCTGTTCTAAATAAATTTTCTGTAGTGCTAAGTTCTGGTCTTGTATAATCTTTGGCAACAAAACAAGAGGTTAGTAGTGCAGAAACACTTACTATAGCAACTATGTTATATATGATTCCTTTTCTCATGTCTAAATTGTTTCTTCTAATTTTTTAGATTCTTGTAGTTGAGGGCTGCCAGAAATTTTTTCTTGTAGCCATTGGAAAAAGATGAATAGAATAGGGATTACAAATACACCAAGAATGGTACCTATAAGAAGACCTCCAACTGCACCAGAACCTATAGATCTGTTTCCTTCTGCACCTACACCTTTAGCAAGCACAAGTGGCATAAGTCCTAAAATAAAGGCAAAAGATGTCATTAAAATTGGTCTTAATCTTGCTTTAGCACCATCTATTGCAGCATCTACAATTGGCTCACCTTGCTTACGGCGTTGCAAGGCAAACTCTACAATTAGTATGGCATTCTTAGCTAATAGCCCTATTAGCATGATTAATGCTATTTGAAAATAGATGTTGTTTTCTAATCCTAATACCTTGGTAGTAAAAAAGGCTCCAAATACACCTAAGGGTAATGATAATATTACAGAAAAGGGTAGTAGGTAGCTTTCATATTGTGCTGCCAATAAAAAGTAAACAAATAGAATACATAGCATGAAAATAATCACAGTTTGATTTCCAGCACTAACTTCTTCTCTAGAAAGTCCTGAAAATGCGATGTCATATTCACTTGATAATTTTGCAGCTTCTTCTTGTACAATTGCCAATGCATCTCCAGTACTAAAACCAGGATTAGCAGCACCACTTACTTTAGTTGAATTATATAAGTTGAAACGTGTTACAGTTTGTGGTCCATAAACCCTATTAAGTGTTACAAACTGAGTAATAGGAGTCATTTCACCACTGCCAGTTTTAATATAAATCTCATTTAAAGAATTTTTATCTGTACGATCTTCGGGTAACGCTTGCATATATACACGATACTGCTTACCAAACCTTGCAAAGTCTGATGCATATACACCACCAATATATCCTTGCATAGTAGAGAAAATACTACTTACAGGAACTCCAAACTTTTTAGCTAACGGTACATTAATATCCATCTCATATTGTGGATACTTTGTATTGAAAGAAGATTGGCCATATTGTATTTCTGGATGCGACATTAAATTGCCAATAAACTCTTGTGTTGCAGCATCTAAGTCTTTAAAGTCTCCACCAGTACGGTCTAGCAAGTTTACCTCAAACCCAGATGATAATCCAAATCCTGGAATACTAGGAGGCGCAAAAAATATAATCTTTGCTTCTGGAATACCCGCAGCAATACCAAATAAACGCTTAGTTATAGCTTCTGTAGATAGGCTTTCATCCTCACGCTCTGACCAATCTTTTAGTTTAATAAAGCCTAATCCGTAATTACTACCAGATCCACTAATTAAACTACGACCATTTATAAGCGAGATTCCATCTACACCTTCCAACTCTTTTGCTTGATTGTAAATTTCTTGGTTTATCTCATTTGTTCTATCTATAGATGAGCCTGCAGGTAATTCAACATTAATAAATATTAAACCTCTATCTTCTGTAGGCACGAAACCAGTTGGTGTAGTAGTGGCAGACCACCATATACCAACTCCAGCTAAAACTAGAATAGCAACTGTAATCCATTTTTGTCTGTACAGAAAACTTAGAGAACGCCCATAGCGTTGTATTGTAGCATTAAAACCACGGTTAAAAGCCCTATAAAAACGTTGTAAAAACCCTTTTTTCTCTTGAGCATCTTCATTATGTGGTTTTAAAAATAAGGCACATAATGCAGGACTTAACGTTAATGCATTAATTGCCGAAATTAAGATGGCTACAATTAAAGTTACACCAAACTGTTCGTAAAATACACCTGTAGGACCTTGTACAAACGTTACTGGAATAAACACTGCTGCCATTACTAATGTAATAGATATAATAGCACCAGATATTTCATTCATAGCGGTTAAAGTTGCCTTTTTTCCACTTTTTGCACCTTCATCTAACTTGGCATGTACAGCCTCGACAACCACAATGGCGTCATCTACCACAATACCTATGGCGAGTACCATTGCAAACAGCGTTAACAGGTTAATAGAGTAACCAAAAAGGTTTAGGAAGAAAAATGTTCCTATTATCGAAACTGGTACGGCTATAGCAGGAATAAGAGTTGACCTAAAATCCTGTAAGAATATAAATACAACTATAAACACTAATAAAAATGCTTCTAATAAAGTATGCACCACTTTTTCAATAGATGCAGAAAGGAAGTTATTGGTATCGTAATTTATAAATGCTTCAACTCCTTCTGGAAAATCTTTCTCAAGTCGAGTTAATTCAGATTTAATATCTTCAATAATCTCTTGTGCATTAGATCCTGCAGTTTGATAAATGGCCAAATTAATACTAGGATAACCATTGGTAGTGGAGCTTGAGTCGTAACCTTGGGCATCTAATTCTACTTTTGCAATATCATTAAGCCTTAAGTATTCGCCATTATCTAATGCTTTAATAACAATATTCTCATATTGCTCTGCCGTCTTAAATCGACCACTATAAGTGATAGCATATGTAAAAGCTTCTCCATTATTTTGTCCTAAGGATCCTGCAGATGCCTCTAAGTTTTGTTCACTCAAAGCTGCAGAAACATCTGCCGGTATAAGACCATAAGCAGCAAGTTTCTCTGGTTTTAACCAAATACGCATGGCGTAATCTTGTCTCGAAAATACATTAACATCTCCAACACCGTTAACACGTTGTAAAGATGGTATTACATTAATTCTTAGGTAATTCTGTATATAAGTGTCATTGTAATCTTCATTTTTAGAAAGTACAGACATAAACATTAAAGCACTAGTTTGTTGCTTTTGTGTTTGCACTCCTGTTTGTATAACCTCTTGCGGCAATAATGGGTTTGCTCTTGCAACACGGTTTTGTACGTTAACAGCAGCGATATCTGGATCTACATCTTGATCAAAGAAAACAGTAATATTAGCGGTTCCATTATTAGTAGCGTCTGATGTTATGTAGGTCATACCTTCCACACCATTAATTTGTTCCTCAATAGGAATTATTACACTTTCTAATATGGTTTCTGCACTCGCGCCAGGATAGGTGGCAGTTACTTGTATAGTTGGTGGTGCAATATCTGGATATTGTTCAATAGGAAGCGTAGAAAGACCTAAGATTCCTAATATAACAATGACTATGGAGACTACTGTAGATAATACAGGTCTCTCTATAAATGTTTTTAACATAAGTTCTAGGAGCTACAGTTATTGAAATAATGTTTGAATAGGCTTCGCAATACTATCAAAAGGTACCTCTTGAGGAGCAATAGGTGTTTTATTCCTAAGCTTTCCAATACCTTTTACAACAATCTTGTCTCCGGCAGAAATACCAGAATCTATAATAAACAAGTTGTTAGAAGTGTCTTTTACACTTACTAGTGTAGCAATGGCTAAATTTTCACTATTAACCTTGTATACAAAAGTTTGTCCTTGTTGTTCAAATGTTGCTGTTTGCGGGACAACTACTGCATCTGTATACTCCGTAGGTACTTTTATAGTACCACTGTTTCCATTAGTAATTAATTGATTAGGGTTTTTAAATACAGCTCTAAAGCTTACTGTTCCCGTATTAGGATCTATCTGTCCTGTAACAGTTTCAATAACACCGCTATGAGCATATTCCTGACCATTGGCAAGTACTAATTTTACATTAGGGAAATTCTTAAGTTTTTCATTTAAGTTCTTTCCTTCAGTTTTCTGTAAAAAATTAAGATAGTCGCGTTCATTCATAGAAAAATTAGCATAAACGTCTTGAATGTCTGAAACAGTAGTTAATGGTTTAGTACTTGTAGCACTAACTAAAGAACCTTCTCTATAAGTTATAGAACCAACAAAACCATTAACAGGGCTTTTCACAGTTGCATAACCAATATTAGCAGCAATACTATTGTAACCGCTTTTAGCTTGTTCAAGTTTAGCTTTTGCAGTTTCTAATTGTACATTACTTATAATACCTTTTTCCACTAAAGGCACTAATTTATCTACTTCAACCTGAGCAGCATTTACATTAGCTTTTGCAGCAGCAGCATCTTGACTTAAAGATTGTGTTTCAAGTTTAAATAGAGCTTGTCCTTTTTTTACTTGTTCACCTTCATCTACCAACACTCGTTGTATATAGCCAGATACTTTAGCTCTAACTTCACTATTTACTTTTCCCTCAATAGTTGTTGGGTAAGTTAAATAAGACGTTACAGTTTTATTAGGAATAGTACTTACAGCCATAGGAGTGGCTTTAGGTTGGGCTTGTGTTTCTGAGTTAGCATTACTGTCTCCACAACTTATAAGCGTTACTGTGGTGACACCTAACAACAGGCTTAAATATATGATTCTCTTCTTCATTAGTGTAGGTTATAGTTTAGGGTTGTTTTTAAGTTTTTCTTTTAAGTTAGAGATAGAGGAAGTTGCTTCTGCTAAAAATTCTAAATAATTAATATGAAAGGTTAGGTCGAACATATCTTTTTCTTCGGTTTCTGGTAGGTTGTTTACAGATTCCTTGTAGTCTTTAATTTCTGAATGAAGATTTTTCTGAACATTCCAAGTAGTTATCATTTCGTCTATATGCTGCAAAATACTGTCACGATTAATGATGTAGTATTTTTTTCGATCTCCAGCTTTAGTGAAATATTCTATTCGTTTTAAATCACTTAAGTGATTTAAATGTGTAGAAATTGTGCTTTTACTAGCACATAATTGAGTAACAAGATCTTCAAATGTAGTTCCTACTTTCCCAGTTAATATGATGTAGGAGAGTATTCTAGCTGCAACTGGAGCAAGACTGTCTTTTTGCTCAATAAACACACCTAGTTTTTCTACTAAATCTCTTTTCTTATGACAAATGTCATTCATATAGTTATATATTTTTTACAAAATTACGATTGGTTCGGAATAAACCGAACTTAACGAAGTTAATTGATTGTTAATCTTATTTTTATTTTAATTAACATTTGTCAATAAAATACTAGCACACACATTTATTATGCGTGCATTGTATTTTGGGTTTATTTTGTAACTTGTTAGCGTTATTATAACAATTCAGAAGAAATTACGAGTACAATAATTATTAACTTAGATTCTTATATAATTTTTACCACTAAAATTTAGATAACCCAATGAATATTAATAAAGTATTAGTTGCCAATAGAGGAGAAATAGCTATTCGTATTTTTAGAGCGTGTACAGAGATAAACGTAAAAACAGTTGGCGTTTATACTTTTGAAGATCGCTATTCATTACATCGATATAAAGCAGATGAGTCTTACCAAATAGGAGAGGACAACGATCCTTTAAAACCCTATTTAAATAAGGATGAATTAATTAGAGTAGCATTAGAAAATAATGTAGATGCTATTCATCCTGGATATGGGTTTCTTTCTGAAAATGCAGAATTTGCTCAAAAGTGTAAAGACAACGGAATCATATTTATTGGACCTAAAGTGTCAGTTTTAAAATCTTTAGGAGATAAGATTACTGCCAAGCAAGTGGCGTTAGAGAATAATGTCCCAATTATACAAAGTAACTCAAAAGACTTAGACTCTATTGATATTGCTATTAGCGAGGCAGAAGCCATTGGCTATCCAGTAATGCTTAAGGCTGCTTCTGGTGGTGGTGGTAGAGGTATGCGTGTTATAAGAGAAGAAGATGAGTTAAGGCGTGCATTTAACGAAAGTAAACGCGAAGCCTTAAATGCATTTGGAGACGATACCGTTTTTCTTGAAAAATTTGTAGAAAACCCTAAGCATATTGAAATCCAGATTGTAGCAGATAATCATGGTAATATGGTGCATTTGTTTGAACGAGATTGTTCTGTACAACGTCGTTATCAAAAGGTAATAGAGTTTGCACCTTCGTATGATTTAGATACATCTATAAAAGAAGATTTATATAAGTATGCAGTAAAGATTTGTAAAGCGGTAAACTATAATAATATAGGTACTGTAGAATTTTTGGTAGATGATGATGGCTCTATTTATTTTATTGAAGTAAATCCGCGTATACAAGTAGAACATACAGTTACAGAAGTTGTTACTAATATAGACTTGGTAAAAACACAGTTGTTTATAGCTGGAAATTATAAGTTAAGCGATCAACAAATTAAGATTCCTAATCAAGAAGCTGTAAAGGTTAATGGTTATGCTTTACAATGCCGTATTACCACAGAAGATCCTCAAAATGATTTCAAACCAGATTATGGTACAATCTCTACTTACAGAAGTGCCTCAGGATTTGGTATTCGTCTAGATGCTGGTAGTGTGTATCAAGGTGCTACAATATCACCTTTTTTCGACTCTATGTTGGTAAAAGTTACTGCTAATAGTAGAACATTAGATGGTGCTTCACGAAAAATTAGAAGAGCTTTAGCCGAGTTTAGAATACGTGGCGTAAAAACCAATATGCCATTCTTAGATAACATACTAGCTCATGACACATTTAGAAAAGGTGAGGTAACTGTAAACTTTATTAAATCTCATCCAGACTTATTTACGTTTAAAGCACCTAGAAACAGAGCAACAAAATTAGTAACCTATTTAGGAGATGTAATTGTTAACGGAAATCCAGATGTAAAGAAAAAAGATCCATCTAAAGTATTTATAAAACCCGAAGTACCAAAGTATGATAAGTCTGCCAGCTATCCAGAAGGCACAAAAGATTTACTTACAAAATTAGGTCCAGATGAATTTTCTAAGTGGTTAAAAGCAGAAAAGAAAGTACATTTTACAGACACCACAATGCGTGATGCACACCAAAGTTTACTTGCTACACGTATGCGTACTTACGATATGCTAAAAGTTGCAGAAGGATATGCTAAAAATCATCCAGACATTTTTAGTATGGAAGTTTGGGGTGGCGCAACCTTTGATGTTTGTATGCGTTTTTTACAAGAAAACCCTTGGCAACGCTTAAAATTGCTTAGAGAGGCAATGCCTAATGTATTATTACAAATGCTTATTAGAGGTTCAAATGGTGTTGGTTATACTGCATATCCAGACAACCTTATTGCAGAATTTGTAGAACAATCTTGGAATACTGGAGTAGATGTGTTTAGAATTTTTGATTCTTTAAACTGGATGCAATCAATAGCACCTTGTATTGAACACGTAAGAACTCGCACTAAAGGTCTTGCAGAAGCGTCAATATGTTATACTGGCGATATCCTAAACCCTGAAAATAAAAAGTATAACCTTAACTATTATACAAGTTTAGCAAAAGATATAGAAAATGCAGGTGCACATATTCTTGCCATTAAAGATATGGCTGGATTATTAAAACCCTATGCAGCGTATGAGTTAATATCGGCATTAAAGGATACCGTAAATATTCCTATTCACCTACATACTCATGATACATCTTCCATACAGGCAGCTACTTATTTAAAGGCTGTTGAAGCTGGTGTAGATGTAGTTGATGTAGCTTTAGGAGGCTTATCTGGTCTTACGTCTCAACCAAACTTCAATTCAGTTGTAGAAATGCTTAAGTATCAAGAGCGCTCTTCAACAATAAATACCAAGTCTTTAAGTGAATATTCTCACTATTGGGAAACAGTGAGAGATTATTATTATCCATTTGAGTCTGGTCTTAAAGCAGGCTCTGGAGATGTGTATACTCACGAAATTCCTGGAGGACAATATTCTAATTTAAAACCACAGGCGCAAGCATTAGGTTTAGAAGATCGTTTCCACGAAATAACGGCAATGTACGCAGATGTAAATTCACTTTTTGGCGATATTGTTAAGGTAACACCAAGCTCTAAGGTTGTTGGAGATATGGCACAGTATCTTGTAAGTAATAACCTTACAATAAAAGATGTATTGGAGCGTGGAGATAGTATATCTTTCCCGCAATCTGTAGTTAGTTTCTTTAAAGGTGACTTAGGGCAACCAGTTGGTGGATTCCCAAAAGACTTGCAAAAACTTATTTTGAAAGACACAAAAGCTTATACAGAGCGACCAAATTCTCAATTACCAGAATTAGATATAGATAAAGAGTATAAGGAGTTTAAAGACATGTTCGAAAATGATATGAGTAGAACACTGGATATTACAGACTTCTTATCTTACAAACTTTACCCAAAAGTATTTTTAGATGCCTATAACAATCATTTAAAATATGACAACCTGATAAACCTGCCTACTAAAAACTTTTTCTACGGCATGGAGATAGGTGAGGAGATAATTATTGAATTAGATAGAGGTAAAACACTACTAATTACCTTAGACTCTGTTGGAGAACCTAACGAAGATGGTATTGTAGATGTTTATTTTAGGGTTAACGGCCAAGGTCGTATTGTAAAAATAAAAGACACTTCTGTTAAGGTAGATAAGGTTGAGTATAAAAAAGCTGATAAAGCAGATGATAAAGAAATAGGTGCGCCGTTACAAGGAATGCTGTCTACCATTCTTGTTAAAAAAGGAGATGCTGTAAAAAAGAATCAACCTTTATTTATTATTGAAGCAATGAAAATGGAAACTACAATTACTGCAAATGTAGATGCTACTGTGAAAGAAATTATTCTTAAAGAAAATATTATGGTAAACTCAGAAGACCTAGTATTAACTTTAGAATAATTGGTAAATATTATAAACTAAAAAACGGCTTTGTGAGTATGAGTATGTATCACAAAGCCGTTTTCTTTTTTGTTGAAACAATTATTTAATTGCTAACAGAATCTTTTAATTTATCAATTTTCTCAGATAGTTGCCCTTCAACATCGTCATAAGTTTCTTTTATTTTCTTTCCTGCGTTATTAGCACGTTCTTTAAGTTTAGCTTTTTCTTCTGGAGTCATGTTTTTATATTTCCAAAATCCGAATGCGCCTGCTGCCAAGCCTAATAAAGCCAATAATCCTTTTGAGTTTTTCATAGTTATAGTTTTTACTAAAGGTACAAATCAGCTATTTGAGTTTTCATAATAAAAACTCAAAATTATTAGATTTCAAATCATGCTTTAAATACTATTAACAACGGTATTAATTATAACTTTGTCTAAACGCATTGGGACTAAGCGCAGTTTTCTTTTTAAATATTTTACTGAAATATTGAGGATACTCAAACCCCAAATTATAGGCTATTTCGCTTGCACTCACTGTTGAATTTAGAAGATTATATTTAGCTTTTTCAATAATAAACTTGTGTATGTGGTCTTGCGTGCTTGAGCCAGTTTCCTTCTTTAGCAAATCACTTAAGTATTTTGGAGACATATTTAATGCAGCACCACAATACTGTACAGTAGGAATACCTAATTCCTCTTGTTTATTTAAAGCATAATAATCTTTTAGTAAGGTTTCAAATTTACTCACCAAGTCTTGGTTAAGATTTGTCCTTGTATAAAATTGGCGATCATAAAATCGTATGCAATAGTTTAGCAACAGCTCTAAATTTGAAATAATTAAAGTTTGGCTATGCATATCTATTTGCTGCGTAAATTCCTGCTCAATTGTTGTAGCAATAGCAGATAGTGTATTACGCTCATCATTTGATAAATGAAGCGCCTCGTGAGATGCGTAATCAAAAAATGAATACTTATCTATTTTTTTACCGAGTTCAGATTTTCTAATTAAGTCTGGATGAAAAACGATTGACCAGCTTCCGCTGTTTGTGGGAATATTTTGTTTCTCCACTTCAACAACTTGATGTGGCGCCATAAATATCATAGAGCCTTCTTCAAAATCATATTGATTTCTACCGTAGTTGGAAATGGTATAGGCACAACTTTCTTTTAAGCTAATTTGATAAAGACCTAAAGCATATTTAAACTTTTCTAAGTCTTTTTTCTGTAGTTCATTAGTAACTCGAAGCACAGAGATTAAAGGGTGTTTAGGTTTTTCTAATCCAAAGAATTTATGAACTTCAGCTATACTATTTATTCTTAAAATATCTTTCATAATAAACTATATTTAAAGTGATTGCCACCATTTATTAAAAGTATTAGTTGAATCGTTTATAATGATATGTTCACCAATTTGCGGGGTTATTACCTCAATACCTAAAGCATCAGCTTTTTTTGTAACCCTAGTAATCGGGTCTTTCCAATCGTGTAATGCTAACTTAAAACCAGCCCAATGTATTGGCATAATTTTCTTGGCATTAACATCCAAACCAGCTTGAGCGGTTTCTTCTGGCATCATATGTATATCGGACCATTGTTCATTGTATTGGCCACATTCTAGTAAAGCGATATCAAAAGGACCATATTTTTCACCTATACTTTTAAAATGAGAAGCATAACCACTATCTCCACTAAAATATATATTTTCTGATGATGATGTAATAACCCAAGAACTCCATAACGTGCTTTGTGAATTATTAAGCTTTCTACCTGAGAAATGTTGAGCTGGTGTACATACCAATTTTAAATTTTCATAAGACACATCTTCCCACCAATCTAGTTCTGTTATTTTAGTTTCAGGAACGCCCCAATATTGTAAGTGTCCTCCAAGACCAAGTGGCACAAAGAAATGCTTAGTTTTTTCGTGTATACTTTTTACTGTTTCATAATCAAGATGATCATAATGATCGTGAGAAAATATAACAGCATCTATTGTTTTAAGCTGTTTTACATTTATTGGCATCTCCTTGTTAAACCTGTTACCTCCTAATAAAGGATGTGGAGCAGCTACGTTACTAAACATAGGATCTAATAAAATTGTTTTCCCTTTTATCTGCAATAAAAATGATGAATGTCCAAACCAAACCAAGCGAGCGCTACCCGTATAGTTTTCAATGTGTTTAACGTCTGTTTTTTTTACTTCCAAGTTTTTCATAGGTCGGCCATTAGGAACTTTAGTTGTGAAGAATTTATAAACTAGAGGTATAGTTTCTATAAAACTTAAATCTTTAGGTACAGGATTCGTATTATGGAATTTCCCGTCTTTAAATTGAGTAGACGCTAGGTATTGTTCTTGTCGATCTTCAGAAATATTCCCTCCAAAATTTGGGTAATAGGTGGTAACCAATAGGTAGGATACAACCAATACACCTATAATTGCTATAATTGTTATCATTAGTTTTTTTAAAATTCGTTTAATCATTAGTTTTCAATTAAAACATTAGAAACCTAGATTGATTACCGTTTCCAAAACGTAAAAAAGGTTTAGAGTTTAGTCGTTTTTTAGGATGTATTAATAGTGTTTCTTCTTTTGCAGGTTGTTCTGCTTTATTACCTTTAAGTTTATCCTTTTTCATAACTAAGTATTTTGTGTTTATATACAATTGTTACGTATACATTGCAAAGTTAGAGGAAAACAGAAGGTCAAATTGTACTCTAATTACCTATAGTTGAATACTTATTACTGAAATATAGGATATATTAAATCATTTTAGTGAATTTGTATACTTCTTGTTCTAATTACGACTATTTAAATATTACATACGATGTGTAAGAATGTATACTAAGTAAAAAAGTTCGTAAATGTCTAAAGATAAATCACAGGAAACTATACCATATTCAATATTAGAATTAGCAACAGTTGGTAAAGGAGTTTCGGTTTCAGATACTTTTAAGAATAGCTTAAAATTAGCGCAAGCTGCAGAAGATTTAGGCTATAAAAGATTCTGGTTGGCAGAACATCATAATATGGTGAGTATTGCCAGTTCTGCAACTTCTGTTTTAATGAGTCATATTGCTGGTGGCACCAAAAGTATACGAGTTGGTTCTGGAGGAATTATGTTACCAAATCACTCTTCTTTAATTATTGCTGAACAATTTAGTACGCTTGCACACTTGTATCCAGATAGAATAGATTTAGGATTAGGACGCGCTCCAGGAACAGACCAGACCACAGCACAAGCCATAAGACCAGATAGAATGCAAGCTGTGTATCAATTTCCTCAAGAATTAGAGCAAATACAAAAGTACTTTTCTAAAGAAAATGTAAATGCTAAAGTGAGAGTGCCCATTGCTGAAGGTATTAACTTGCCAACCTACATATTGGGTTCAAGTACAGATAGTGCCCACTTAGCAGCCAAACTTGGGTTACCATATGTTTTTGCAAGTCATTTTGCTCCTACACATTTGTTTGAAGCATTTGAGATATATAGACGAGAATTTAAACCCTCTAAATTTCTTAAAGAACCAAAAACTATTGCTTGCATTAATGCAATAGTTGCAGACTCAAATGAAGAAGCAGAGCGCATTTCTACATCTATGATACGTATGCTTATAGGAGTTTTAACTGGTAGATTAGATTATATGCAACCACCAACAGCTATGACGCCAGATTTAAAAGCTGTAGTAGAAAACCCTGCATTACAGCGAATGATGGCTTATGCTTTTGCTGGAGACAAAGCAATGGTGTCTGAAAAAACAAAACAATTTTTAGAAGACACACAAGCAGATGAGCTAATGGTAGTATCACATATTTACGATTACGAAGACCGCTTAAAGTCTGTAACTTTATTTGCAGAATTAATGAAAGATCTTAATGCAGTACCAGCTTAAATGCGATTTCGTTTTTTAGAGTTAGTTAAAGGTTTAAATGTCATAAACAAAAGTGTCCACACTAATAACAGTAATAAGTACCAGGTGTTAGATATTAGGTCTAGATAATCTATAGCGCCTTCTGTAAGACTTAAAATCATTAGTACTTGAGCCCCATAAGGAAGTAAACCTTGAGTAATACACGCAAAAATGTCAAGAATAGATGCTGTTTTTTTGTTATCTAAGCTATAATCATCATTAATAGTTTTGGCTATTGGTCCTGCTATAATTATAGAGACAGTATTATTTGCTATAGCCAAATTTATACTGCTTACTAGTGCACCAATGCCAAGCTGAGCAGTTGCTTTATTATTTATTAAAGACTTAATCTTATCCAAAATAAACTGTATACCGCCATGCTTTTCAACTAATGCTGCTAAACCTCCAGTAAGTAGAGAGAGTAAGAAAATTTCTGTCATACTGGTAAAACCTGTATATGCTAATGTTGTAAACTCAATAATGGTGAAATCTGCATAGACCAAACCTAAAACTCCTGCAGCAATAACACCTAATAGCAATACTACAAATACATTTATTCCAATAATACTTAATGCTATTACTAACAGGTATGGTAATATTTTTAAAATTGAATACTGTTGTGAGGCTTCAATTACCTCTGTTGGCTGAAATCCGAATCCTTGTATAATAAGTATAATAATGGTTGCAATTGCAGCAGGTAATGCAATTTTAATATTCTGTTTAAACTTGTCACTCATTTTACATCCTAAAGATTGTGTGGCAGCAATTGTAGTATCAGATATTACAGAAAGGTTGTCGCCAAACATTGCTCCACCAAGTAAGCCACCACAAAGTATTGGTAAGGATACACCACCTTGATTTGCAATACCAACTACAATTGGGGCTAGAGCTACAATTGCACCAACAGATGTACCGGTTGAAACAGATAAGAATGCTGCAATAATAAATACTCCAAAATAAATATATTGAATAGGAATAACATCTAAGCCTAAGCTTACTATAGCATCTACACTTCCTGTTGCTTTGGTAACTGTTGCAAAAGCTCCCGCAAGCAAATAGATGAGGCACATTGTTAGGATTTTGTCATCTCCGCAGCCTTTAAGTAAAGTATTTATTTTAGCATTTATTGTGTCTTTAAAAAGTATAAATGCGGTTATGATACCAACAATTACTGCGATGGGAGAAGGAAGTGCATAAAAATCTCCCTGATAAATACCTACGCCTAAAAAGGTAAATACAAATACAAAAAGTGGGAGTAAAGCTTTAAAACTTGATTTTGGGGATACTAAAGGTATTTCTGTCATAATATGTTTTATTACAGAATCACAAAAGATGTTAGGAAGCGCAAATGGGTATGAATTAACATTTTTTCCAATTGAATTTGGCTTATCTATTTTAGCACCTTGCTCGTTATTGCAGGTTGCTATCTCTCTTTGAGATTCTTGATAATTAAGGCTTCAAAAGTACATGATAACTCATAGAAATCATATGCTTTTAAAGTAATTTTTAAATGAATTTAAAACCGAAAATATGGTAAAATTATAATGCGCTTAAGGACAAAGCCTTAAGCGCATTTTATTAGAATGTAAGTGAGCTTACTTAAGGGATTCTAACAATTTTTCTGCAACTAACTCAGATGATGCTGGGTTTTGACCTGTAATAAGGTTACCGTCTTGCAATGCATAGGCACCCCAATCTTCTGTTTTAGAATACTCACCTCCGTTTTCTTTAAGCATGTCTTCAACTAAAAAAGGAACAACATCTGTAAGCTGTACAGCTTCTTCTTCTGTATTTGTAAAACCAGTTACTTTTTTACCTTTAACTAAAGGTGTACCGTCTTGAGACTTCACATTTTTTAAAGCTGCTGGTGCGTGACATACAAAAGCTATTGGCTTATTTTGAGAATTAAACGTTTCTATTAACTTAATAGAAGTTTCATCTGTCGCTAAATCCCATAAAGGTCCATGACCACCAGGATAAAATACAGCGTCAAAATCTTCTGCATTTACAGTAGATAGTACTTTTGTGTTAGCTATTAATTTTTGAGTCTCCTCGTCGTTATTAAAGCGTTTAGTATCTTCTGTACTTGCGCTTTCATCATCACTTTTAGGGTCTATTGGTGCTGCGCCACCTTTTGGAGTTGCAATAGTTATGTTTGCTCCTTTATCTTTTAACGTGTAATATGGATTTGCAAATTCTTCAATCCAAAACCCAGTTTTTTCTCCAGTATCTCCTAGTTGATCGTGAGATGTTAATACAAATAAAATATTCATAGTTTTTTCGTTTTGTTGTGATGCTTCTGCAAGTGTATCAGAAGCGTTTTGTTTAGATTCATTTTTACAACTTGTAGCTGTAATCACTAATGCTATTAGTGTGGTGATTTTTAAAAAATTGGTCATTATATATTAATCTAGTACTGTTACTAATTGTTCTTTAGGTTTTCTAACCTTAACTTGGTTTGCCAACCAATCATTATCTTCATCTCTATATCCTAATGGTAATAATACAGCACTACGTAAACCTTTTTCTCGTAGGCCTAAAATTTTATCTACAGCATCTGGATCAAAACCTTCCATTGGCGTAGCATCTACTCCTTCGTAGGCAGCAGCTGCAACAGCAAGTCCAAATGCAATGTATGCTTGTTTAGAGGCGTGAATAAAATTTTCTTCGGCATCCTTTTGAGGATATGTATTAAGTAACATTTGTCTGTAATTCTCAAAACCTTCATTTTCGTAACCTCTTACAGAGTTTGTCATATCAAAAACTTGGTTTATACGTTCTGCAGTGTAGGTATCCCAAGCAGCAAAAACAAGAAGGTGAGAACTGTCTGTAATAACAGATTGATCCCAAGCTACAGGTTTTATTTGTCCTTTTATATCATTGTTGGTAATCACAATTATCTCGAATGGTTGTAAACCACTAGATGTTGGAGCTAAACGTGCTGCTTCTAAAATCCTGTCGATTTTGTCTTGATCTACAGTCTTTCCGTTCATTGCTTTTGTAGCGTATCTCCAATTTAATTTATCTAATAACTCCATTATAAAATGTTTATCACGTTTAAAATATTCAACATAAAACCTATTTACTATTTTGTGTTTTTAGTGAGTTTATATTGATTGTTAGTGCAAATTTATTTCAAATTTTAGCACTACATTTATTTTTAACTAACCTTAATTCTTTTGATTAACCTAGGTTAAATAAGACAAGAATAAGTGCTGAAGAAATTGATTATCTTGGATAAAAATTAAACGAATGTCATTAGAACAAAATAAAAACAGAGCCATTGCTTTTTATGAAATGGCCTACAATGGAAACCCTAAAAAAGCAATTGAAAATTTTGTTGGAAAGGAGTATATACAACACAATCCACATGTTGAAGATGGAACTTTGGGTTTTATTAATTATTTTGAACGTATGCACGCCGAATACCCTAATAAAAGTATAGAGTTTGTAAGATGTATTGCAGAAGGTGATTTGGTTGCCCTACATACACATCAAACTTGGCCAGATCAAGATGAATATGTAACTATGGATTTCTTTAAATTTGATGATAACGGGAAAATCTGTGAACATTGGGATGTTATACAACAAATTTCTAAGGTCTCTAAAAACTTAAATACAATGTATTAATATTTTGATTGGCGTTGTTACGTCTTGTACCAACGCCAAAATTTACATTATTTAAACTTTAGGTACACATTAAACTCTACAGCTTCAGAAATCGTACTATCTTTTAAATCGTGATTGTAATTAATTTGCCATCGAGATCTATCTATTTTAAATCTTGCGGTCATCGTGTTGTCGGTACCATCTGCTTTAGCTGTAAATTTTACAGGTTTAGAAACATCCTTAATAGTCAACATCGCATCAATTAAATGTTCATTAATGCTTTTATTATATACCACATTTGTAAATTCTATATAAGCTGTGGGATATTTATAAATATCAAAAAAGTCCTCATTCTTTAAATGTGATACCAAACCTTCATTATAGCCACCATCAACATTTTCAATTGTTGTCATATCTATAGTGAAATGACCACCAGTAATGTTTCCGTTTATGGTAATAAGTTTTCCGTCGTTAAACTTAACAAAGCCATGATGACCAGCAATTTTAAAGACATAGTCAGATTTCCAATTTAGTAGACTTTCATCTGTATCTAAATCATACATCTTTTGAGAATTTGAGATGCAAACAGATAGCATCATCACGCCAAGGCAAATAAGTAGTTTATTCATAATTTTTATATTTTAGAGTAAAGCTACTTTTAGGGATATTTAAAAGTGTCAAAAGAATGTAAAAGAAGTGTCAACAGCTGTAAAAATTCAGCAAATTGCGTGTTATTTGCACTATATTATGAAGTTTAGATATCAATATTTTATTTTATTTACAGCAACGTTGTTTCTATTGCTTACTTTGAGTTGTTCCACTAAGGAAAAACCTGAAGTGTCCTCAGAACATATTAAAGTTGCTTTAAGAAGTGTTGGGCATCAACTATTATTGTTAGAAAACGACAGTACTTCTTTAGTAAAGCCTATTGAGCAAACAAACGCTACAACGTATAAGTTATCTTTTGAACGCTCATTTCAAATAGATCCTGAAGTATTAAACGCTACAATAGATAATGTCTTCAAGTCTAAACTAAACATCCATAATTATTTAGTTGAAGTGGTAGATTGTACCTCGAATGAAGTTGCATATAGTTATGTTACAACAGCTTTTAAAGATGAAGATATAGTGCCTTGTAGTGGTCGTGTTTTACCAAATGATTGTTACACCATACTAGTAATGCTAACAGAAATACCAGTAAAAACATCTTCAACTAAAACTATAATATTCTACATATTAGTTACATTGGTGTTGGCATTTCTTGTGCTTGTGTTTTATAGTAAATATGCAAGCTATAAAAGAGAGCAGCAAGAAGAACAAAACACAAACTATATAGGTCATTTTAAATTTTATCCAGATCAATTAATTTTGGTTAAAGAAGCAGAGGAAATCCAACTATCTAATAAAGAATGCGAACTACTGGCATTATTTGTAGCTAAGCCAAATGAAGTTATAAAGAGAGAAGAACTCACCAAAAAAGTGTGGGAAGATAATGGAGTAGTAGTTGGGCGTAGTTTAGACACTTATATTTCTAAATTACGAAAGAAACTTGCTTCAGATGCTTCTATACAGCTAATAAACGTACACGGTGTTGGTTATAAACTTGTAACCAATTAACCACTATCATAAACAAAGAGTATAACTAAACCTCAAATCGTATTGTAGCTCTTAAACTCTATCTATCTTTGCTGTACACAAGATGCACTTAAACTTTGAGAAAAATGGCTACAGATATAAAAACCCAAAAGGAAATTCTAGATAAGCTTAATATTAAAACGCTTAATCCTATGCAGGAGGAAGCACTGTTAGCGATCACATCTACAGCAAATACAGTATTACTATCTCCAACAGGGACAGGAAAGACCGTAGCTTTTTTATTACCATTAATTAACGACTTAAATAGAGATATAGAACAAGTACAAGCTCTAATTTTAGTTCCATCTAGAGAACTAGCCATACAAATTGAGCAGGTTATAAGAGAAATGGGCTCTGGCTTTAAAGCTAATGCGGTATATGGTGGAAGGCCATTTTCGAAAGATAAAATTGAACTCTCTCACGCACCAGCTATTTTAATTGGAACGCCTGGTAGAGTAGCAGACCATTTAAGACGAGGAACTTTTGAGACTGCTGAATTAAAGACTTTAGTTTTAGACGAGTTTGATAAGTCTCTGGAAGTTGGGTTTGAAACAGAGATGAAAGAAATTATTGAAGCGTTACCAACTATTGAAAAACGCATCTTAACATCTGCAACCCGATTAGATGAGATACCTGTTTTTGTTGGTGTCACAAAAGAATTAACTATAGACTATTTAGATACAAAACGCTCTAAATTAGAAATTAAAAAGGTTATATCTCCTAATAAGAATAAACTTGAAACCTTAGCTCAACTCTTACATCATATTGGTAATAAGCCTGGTATCATATTTTGTAATTTCAAAGACACTATACGCTTTGTAAGTGACTTTTTATTAGATGAAGGCATACCTCACGGCTGTTTCTTTGGAGGTATGGATCAAATAGATAGAGAACGTGCTCTAATTAAATTTAGAAATGGAACTCATCAAATTATCGTTGCCACAGATTTGGCTGCACGCGGTTTAGATATACCTGAGTTAAGTTACATTATACATTTTCAGCTACCCTTAAAAGCAGAAGAGTTTACTCATAGAAATGGCCGTACCGCACGTATGGACTCTGAAGGTACAGCATATGTATTGCAATGGAAAGAAGAATATTTGCCAGAATTTATAACCGCAAAGCAAATTATCACACCAGAAGTTAATGTTCCTAAATTAGCTTCAACTTGGGCAACACTGTTTATATCTGGTGGTCGAAAAGATAAAATTTCAAAAGGAGATATTGCGGGACTATTGTTTAAACAAGGACAACTTGATAAACATGAAGTTGGTATAATAGAACTTAAGCAAGACTGTGCGTTTGTTGCTGTACCTGCTAAAAAAGCGCAACAAATAGCAAATAAAACTACAGATACTCGCTTAAAAAAGAAGAAAGTAAGAATTACAGTTTTAGAGTAACAAGAACTTTATTCAAGTATTTGTATAAGTTTATTAGTCTGGATTGCAGGTTTTTCAATGCTCTTCATCAAATCGCTTTTTCTGTCTGATTTTCAAAAGTTAAGCATCTAAAATTAAATGCTTAATACATAAGCATGCAGACTAAAAATAAGCGTACTTTCGCGCCTTCAAAAAAGATAAACTATGAAACGCATTTCAGAATATAAGAAGTTGTTTGGTGTAGAAAAGGAAATAGAGTTAAAGACTTTAAAGAAAAGCTACCGCAACTTAGTAAAAGAATGGCACCCTGATAAATTTCAGAGTGACGATGCAAAAAAAGCTGAAGCCGAAATACAAAGCCGAAAAATTATTGATGGATACCACTTCTTAGTAAGCATGGCACCAGAAACAAAGGCTGCAAATCTTGAGGCTTATACTAAAACTATAACTACAGAGAGTATTGCAGACTACCACCATAAAGGTATGCTGTTAGAAGTAACCTTTACAGACGGCACTACGTATGAGTATTTTGGTGTAACAAAGCCAGTTTATATCAAGTTGGTAAATGCTGGAAACTTAAACCGTTTTGCAAAACGAAACATTTATCCAAAGTTTGTACACAGACAATCTAAGCGTAATTTACAAGACGCCTAATTTATAAAGACACTCGCTGCTATGAGCAAGGCTACAAATAATGAAGATATAAATGCTTGTATTGCAACGTTGCAATCTCTTTTAGAAGACACCAATAGGTTGTTTGATTTACCAGAAGAGCAACGCATAGCTTTATTTAAAGCAGCTGGTGCCTTAACTAGACCAAACCGCGACGAGTTTGATCGCCGTCGAAAAGACGCTAAAAAAGCGGCTAAGCGTAAAATGATTACGCGAGATAAACATGCTAGAAAAGCAACAGGCATAAGATCTGCCAGAGAAGCTTCGGTTTTTGAAGCACCGAAACTTCTTACTGCTGCTCCAGATGAACAACTAGAGCTAGAGTCTCCAAGAAACTGTTACGTTTGTAAAAAAGTGTACACCAAATTGCATCATTTTTATGATACAATGTGTACAGATTGTGGCGATTTAAATTATGCGAAGCGTTTTCAAACAGCAGACCTAACTAACCAAGTTGCCGTAATTACAGGTTCTCGTTTAAAAATAGGATATCACATTACGTTAATGCTATTAAGAAGTGGTGCTAGAGTAGTGGCTACTACACGTTTTCCGGCAAACTCAGCTATCCGATTTTCAAAAGAATCAGATTATAATGTATGGAAAGACCGCTTACATATACACGGTTTAGACTTACGCCATATCCCTAGTGTCGAAATTTTCTGTAACTATATAGAACAGAAATATGAGCGTCTAGACATTCTTATAAATAATGCTGCTCAAACAGTTAGACGTCCTTCTGGGTTCTACTCACATTTAATGTTAAATGAAAAACGTTCTATAAATGAGCTGCCAGAATTAGCGCAACCACTTTTAAAAGATCATTCTGAATGTTTAAAGGAACTTTCAGACTTAAGTATTTCTACAAGTAAAACTAGTAAAAACAATGTCTTGCCGGTAACTTGGCACGGTCCAGAACCTGGTATAGGATTAAGGAACTCTGCAGAACTATCTCAAATCCCTTATAGTTTTGATAATTCTTTAAAAGCTTCTGAAGTATTTCCTGAAGGTGAATTAGATGCAGATTTACAACAAGTAGACTTACGTAAGACTAATAGTTGGCGCCTAAAATTAGGTGAAATTGAAACTACTGAAATGGTAGAAGTACAACTTGTAAATGCAGTAGCTCCTTTTGTTTTATGCAATAGATTATCTAAACTAATGCTTAAAGAAGATACAGGTAAAAAGCATATAATCAACGTTTCAGCAATGGAAGGAAAGTTTCATCGCTTTAAAAAAGAAGATCGTCATCCTCATACAAATATGGCTAAAGCTGCACTTAATATGCTTACACATACATCTGCTGCAACATTAGCTAAATCTGGTATTTATATGAATGCTGTAGATACTGGTTGGGTTACAGATGAAGATCCTGCAGAACTTTCTAAAAAGAAACAAGAAGTTCATGATTTTCAACCACCACTTGATATTGTAGATGGTGCTGCACGTGTAATGGATCCTTTAATTGATGGAATTAACACAGGAAAGCATTGGAGCGGTAAATTCTTAAAAGATTATTTTCCTATAGATTGGTAAACTAACCTTATTTCTTAATAGGTATAGGTTTAAGGTGTATAATTCTTAAAGCATCTAGTAGTCTTATTACAAGGTATGTAACATCTATCTCATACCATTTTACACCAAAATTTGCACGACTTGCATATTTGTGATGATTGTTATGATAGCCTTCGCCCATCATTAAAAAATCGAATCTAAATAAGTTCTTGCTCGTATTTTTCATAGCAAAATTTACATAACCATAAATATGACCAAACCAGTTTATGATAACACCATGAATAGGAGCCATTAAAAATGTAATAGGTAGTAATAACCATTGCCACCAAGCAGTTGCAAAGAATGCAAAGAATAAAATGTAGCCAGTTATCCATAATAACCTAGAAATTCTTGAGCTTGCAAACATATCAAAACTAGACCATTGTGGTATGTTTTTAGTAAAACGAGGTTCTACAGTAATGCGCTGTTTGTTTATATCTTGATAAATGGTTTTTGTTTTCCACATCATAGCAAATATGTTAGCATCATGTGATGGTGAGTGCGGATCTTCTTCAGTATCTGTATATGCGTGATGCATTCTGTGCATTATTCCATATCCGTAAGCACTTAAATAACTTGCGCCTTGAAAAATCCATGTAAGTATAAATGTAATACGTTCCATTGTCTTAGACATTGTAAACACTTGGTGTGCAGCATACCTATGAAGAAAAAACGATTGAAAAAATAAGCCTCCATACCAAAGTACTAAGACAAACAGAATAACAGCCATAACTTTTTTATACAAAAGTAATTGCACGTTATATGCCAAACAATGAACCTAAATCAATTAAATTAAAATTTAAAGCCGTTTCCTTATCCTACTTAAGGCTTGTGCTGTCACGCCTATGTAAGAACTAATGTATTTTAATGGAATTACTTTTAATAGTTCTGGACGTTCCTTAAAGAGTTTTATATAGCGTTCTTCTGCTGAAAGGTTTAATAAATTTTGTTCACGTTTAGATTTTACCAAAAACAAACGCTCTGCAGTTAGCCGTCCTATTAAATTACCTATTTGTGTTGTCTTATAAACAGCTTGTAAATCGTTATAGGAAATACTTAGCAAAGTTGTTTCTGTAAGTGCTTGTAATTGGTAGGCAGAAGGTTGCCTAGTTATAAAAGAATCATAAGCGCTAACAAACTGATTCTTAAACGTAAAGCCAAAAGTAATTTCTTTGTCTGGATCTTCTTTAGGGATAAATAATCTTACTACACCTGTTTCAATAAACGATATGGTATTTTCTATTTCATTCAATTTTAAGAACACATCTTTCTTCGGAATAACACGCCGTTGAAGTTTTGAGGTAAAAAATGCCCAATCTGCAGCAGATATCGATGCAATTTGATCTAAGTATGCTTTAATTTGTTGCACTATAAATAGGAGTAAATTTAGTTAGTAAAGGTAGTTTAAATTGAATCGTATTGGCTGTTCAGATTATTCAATAATCTCACCTTTTTCTTTAGCCACTACTTGTCCCCATTCTGCAATAGCGTGTAAAACAGGAGATAATGTTTCCCCAAATGGAGTTAGAGCGTATTCAACTTTTAAGGGTGGTTTTTTTGTATAAACACGCCTAGTAATTAAGCCATCTTTCTCTAGTTGTTTTAACTGTAAACTTAGTGTGCGCTCTGTAATTGTAGATATAAGCTTATAAAGTTCGTTATAACGCTTCTTGCCACTAGTAAGATATATTAAAATAACGCTTTTCCATTTACCGCCAATAAACTCCATAGCAATACTAGTAGTACAAGAAAAGCTCTTGTCGTTGTAAGTTATTAATCTTTTTTTGTGTTCAACCTCCATAAATATCTTAAATAAGATTTCAAAATTACAACACTAAACTAATGTATACAACTATACTTTTTATAGTTAAAATTATAATATTTAAATTACTGATGATTAAATATATAAGAACTTAACTTGTTAAATTTAGGGTACTATCATGTTTGACCGTTATTGTGAGATTGCAAGACTACATTTACTTTTGTAGCTATACTTTTTATAGTACAATATAGCAACGCATAAAATATTACCAATGAAAGCAATAGGTTATAAAGAGAATTTAGATATAGAAAATGAAAATTCTCTTCAGGACATAGAATTAGAAACACCAAAAGCACAAGGAAGAGATATACTTGTTGAAGTTAAGGCAATATCTGTTAATCCTGTTGACTATAAAGTGCGCTCTGGAATGAAAGCAGAAGGAGACAAGTGGAAAGTTATAGGTTGGGATGCTACCGGAATAGTAAAGGAAGTTGGAGAAGATGTTAGTCTTTTTAAAGTAGGAGATAAGGTATGGTATGCTGGAGATTTTACACGACAAGGTAGCAATGCAGAATACCAACTCGTCGATGAACGTATAGTTGGTAACAAACCAAGCAATTTAAGTTATGCAGAAGCTGCCGCATTGCCATTAACAACACTTACCGCTTGGGAGCTTTTATTTGACAGGCTACAAGTCTCAAAAGATGACGATAGTAAATCTATTTTAATTATTGGTGCTGCTGGTGGCGTAGGATCTATTATGGTTCAGTTAGCTAAACAGCTCACTAAGCTAAACATCATTGGTACTGCATCTCGAGAAGAAACAACGTCTTGGTTACAAGATTTAGGCGTTCATACCGTCTTAAATCATAAACATAAATTAAGTGAGGAATTAGAAAAGCACAATCTTCCTGCTCCAGATTATGTAGTAAGCTTAAATGGCACAGAACATCATATAGATGAGATAGTTAAATTAATAAAGCCTCAAGGTAAATTCGGGTTTATTGACGATCCTAAATCATTAGACGTTATGCCTTTTAAGTCTAAAGCCGTATCAACTCATTTTGAATTTATGTTTACACGTTCTATGTTTCAAACAGAAGATATGATAGAGCAACACCATATATTAAACAAGGTATCAGATTTAATAGATAACAATATTATTAAAACAACCGTAGGAGAACATTTTGGGCGAATAAACGCAGAAAATCTTCGCAAAGCACACGCGTTCTTAGAAACAGGGAAAGCAAAGGGAAAAATAGTCTTAGAAGAATTTTAAAACGACGAACACATGAAAAATTACACTGCATTTACAATCGCTTTATTAATAGGAATTTTAGCTAACGCACAAACACCTACTACAGATAGTACAACATCAATAAATGAAGTAGTTACAGCAAACCAAGTTGAATGGGGTTGGCTAAACCCGCTACGTGGCGACAAAAGTCCTGCTGCCGGTAAACTTTGGGGTGATCGTACTAGCACGAATGCTTCAGGATTTCTTGTAAAGTTTAAAAAAGGATTTTCGTCTCCTGCGCATATTCATAATGTGACGTATCGTGGTATGGTCATTTCTGGTTTACTTCATAATGATGATGAAAAGGCAGAAGAAATGTGGTTGCCAAAGGGTTCCTTCTGGGTACAACCTGCAGGCGAAGCACATATTACAGCAGCTTCTGGCAAAGTTAACTTGGCATATATAGAAATCCAAGAAGGCCCTTATTTGGTAAAACCAACATCAGAAGCTTTTGATAATGGAGAACGTCCTGTTAATATTGACAAGTCTAACTTGGTTTGGCTAAATGCTAAGGATATCACGTGGATTAAAAATGATAGTGGTGTACAAACTGCTTTTTTATGGGGAACTCATGAAAACGAACAATTAAGAGCATCACTAATCAAATTACCTAAAGGCTTTCAGGGAAGTATTAAAAACCTAAGTCCAAATTTTAGAGCTGTAATTATTAATGGTAACCTAACTCATAGTATTACTAAAAATGCTAAACGCTCTACATTACAATCAGGTAGCTATTTTGGAGCAGCTAAAGATTCAGTACATAGAGTAGAAGCTTTAGAAGAGACTACAATTTATATTCGTAGTAATGGCAGTTTTAATATAACTTCAAAATAATATTTAGCTTTAATTATTATGCCGCGTACAATTATAGAAAATATTGTTATTCAGGAATATAAGGATCAAACATTCTTTGAGTTTTGTAAATATACAACCATTCGTTTTTTTGAGATTCTCTATTTTGAAAAGGGTACAGGCATTATTAAAATAAATGGTAAAACGGTAACTTATACACCTAATAGCATTTTTGTATTTGTCCCGGATGATATTTATATAGTTAACGCTAAAACGGCAACAAGTACAGTAACCATAAAATTTTTAAAAAGCTTTTTTAGAAACACTAATTCTCAACCTGCAGTCCTACCTGTTAATGATTGGTTTAGAAAAATAGAAGAGATTTTAAATAGTGAGAGTCATCAATTAAGAGAGATGAAGTTTGAAAATGCTTCAGATAAACTGCATTTAACGTCTTTAATTAATATGGTTACTACAGAATATCATAAGAAACAGTTCTATGATATCTTCATTATTCAGAATTCATTATCTGTCATTTTACATTTGATAGCGAGAAATATTCAGTTTTTAAATTCTGAATCCTCAAAAGTTACAGAATCTTCTAAAATTCAAAAGATTATAAACTACATTCATTCAAATATTTATAATTCAGAACTACTTACCACGAAACACTTAGCTGAAGAGTTTCATATGGCAGGAAACTATATTAGTGAATACTTTAAAAAGCATACAGATGTCTCACTGAAAAAATACATTATAAATTACAAGCTTAAACTTGTAGAAACTCGGCTAAAATATACAGATTTACAATTCTCCGAAATTGCTACAGAGTTGGGTTTTACAGATTCTAGTCACCTAAATAAGACATTCTTAAGTTATAAAGGTTAAACCATTGGTGCTTTTAAGGCAAACCTTTCATAGTACGATACATAACCCTTATTTTTTACCTATAACACATTGTTTTTTACCAAATTATAGCAGGATGCGTACAGTAAATTTGTACTGTAATTAAAACAAAGCGCTAATCAACTAAATAAAAAACAATGGAGTATAAAAATTTTCAAACCTTTTCGGCAAAACAAAACGGTGGCATTTTAACCGTAGATATCAATTTTGGTCCTGTAAATGTTCAAGGTCAAGAGATGTTAGCAGACTTAAGCAGTCTTTGCTTACGTCTAGAAAGAGACAGATCTGTAAAAGTGGTCATTTTTGAATCTTCTAACCCTAATTATTGGGTGTGCCATTATGATACAGATCTTTTAAAAGACATGTCAATAGAAGCAGTATCTAGACAAGACGTACAATTATTAGATCTGCAAGTAGTTTTAGAGCGATTAAGCAAATTACCACAGGCAACTATCGCTAAAATAGAAGGGTTTGCACGTGGTGGTGGTCATGAAATGGGATTGGCATTAGATATGCGCTTTGCAGCTAGAGGAAAAGCAAAGTTTATGCAAATGGAAGTAGGAATGGGCATTTTACCTTGTGGTGGTGGCGCTTCTCGTATGGCTAGACAAACTGGTTTAGGCAAAGCTTTAGAAATTATCTTAGGTGCAAGAGATTGGGACGCAGATGAAGCTGAAAAGTTCGGGACTATAAACAAAGCTTTAAATCCAGATGAAATAGATGATTATGTAGCTACGTTAGCACAACGCATTTCAAAATTTCCAGCAGAATCTATTACTGCTAGCAAACGAGCCATTTATGCCTCAATAGATTTACCTATACAAGAAGCTTTAAAAGAAGAAGCATACCAATTATTTCAGGCAACTAGTAAAACTCCAGCGGTTAAGCGTTTTCAATACGCAAATGATAATGGTGCTCAATTTAATCACGATAATCAAAAGAATTGGGAGCAAATGGTAATAGATATACAAGAAGTAAATTAAATATTAATCAATAAAAATAAAGATAGAGATGAAAGCAATGTTAATTAAGGAATATGGGGAACAGGCAAAGTTTGAAGTTTCAGACATTCAAAAACCCGAAGTAAAAACAAATCACGTATTAGTAAAAATAGCAGCATCAAGTGTAAATACAATAGATACGATGATACGCAATATGGGAACAGACTTACCATTATCTCCAGCAACACCTGCATTATTAGGAATGGATTTTTCTGGAACAATAGAAGCTGTTGGAGAAGGTGTTGAAGGCTTTAACATAGGAGATGAAGTATATGGTTGTGCTGGTGGTCTAGCAGATTTACCTGGAACTCTAACAGAATATATTGTTGCAGATAGTAAACTTATAGCACATAAACCAAAAGGCTTAACTATGCGTGAAACAGCTGCCTTACCATTAGTAGGGATTACAGCCTATGAGGGTTTAACTCGTGCTGGTGTAAAAGATGGGCAAAAAGTATTAGTTCAGGGTGGTTCTGGTGGTGTTGGTCATTTAGCAGTGCAATTAGCTAATTACTTTGGCGCAGATGTTTATGCAACAGGAACTGGTAAAGATCAACAAGCTATTGTGGAGCAATTTGGAGCGACATTTATAGATTATAAAACAGAAAGTGTAGAAAGTTATACTTCGAAATATACCAACAATACGGGTTTTGATGTAGTTTTTGATACCGTAGGTGGCGCAAATTTAAATAACTCTATAGAAGCAGTTGCTCTAAATGGACAAATTGCTACTACAGTCTCATTATGTGAATTAGACTTAACACCTTTGCATTTTAAAGGTGCAGCCTTACACGTAGTATTTATGTTAATACCAATGTTACACGATTTTAAAAGAGAGAAACATGGAGAAACTTTAAAAACTTTGGCAGAAATAAGTAATTCTGGAAAATTAACTCCAATACTAGATGCACAAACATTTTCATTAGAAAACGTTGGTCAAGCCTATGCACATTTACAAAGCGGGAAAGCTATTGGGAAAGTTGTTGTAGAGAATAATTAAACCCATCAACTTTTAAGATTATAATGATGTGCTTCCGCAGTAGGAAGCACATTTTTCTAACAACACTATGACACAATTTGAATCTATAAATAATGCATATAACTCAGTATTTAAACCAAATGAGTTAACAGTAGGCGTTGTCGTACCTATTGAAAACTATGCTCAATCTGCAGTACCTACAATGCAAGAGCATTTAAAACGTGTAAAATACATTGAAGAGTTAGGTTTTAAAGCATTATGGATTAGAGATATACCTTTTAATGTTCCTAGTTTTGGAGATGCAGGCCAAACTTATGATCCGTTTACATATTTAGGCTTTTTAGCAGGTCAAACTTCTAAAATTGCACTTGGTGTCTCAAGCATTGCATTACCGCTTCATCATCCTCTGCACGTTGCAAAATCTGCTTCAACTATAGATGAATTGTCTAATGGTAGATTGCTATTAGGTGTGGCATCTGGAGATAGATATGATGAATATCCAGCAATGGGAATTTCTTATGAAAATAGGGGAGAACTGTTTAAAGAATCTTTTCAATATATAAGACAGCTTCAGGATAACTTTCCGACAATTAACACAAAAGGTTATGGAAACTTACAAGGTAATATAGATATGTTACCAAAAGCAAATGCTCATAAAATACCGTTGTTAATGACAGGTAGCAGTAGACAAACGCTAGAGTGGAATGCAGAACATGCAGATGGCTGGATGAATTATCCGAGAGATTTATATCAACAACAACTTACAATTAAATCCTATAGAGATTTGGTTAGCAGCTATCACAATTTCGATAAACCTTTTATGCAACCTATGTATTTGGATTTACAAAAAGATCCTAATTTTAAACCACAACCAATACAATTAGGGTTTAGATTGGGGATAAACTATCTAACAGATTATTTAGACAAGTTGAGAAATATAGGAGTTAATCATTTAGCGTTAAATTTAAGATTTAATACCATGGCAATTAACACCACTTTAGAACAGATCATTAAAGAGGTATTACCAGAGTTTCAATAATCATCATTACACAATTATGAGTAAAACAATAGTAATAACTGGAAGTACAGATGGCATCGGGAAGTTAACAGCCTTAAAGTTAGCCAAACAGCAACATAACATTTATGTACACGGAAGAAATAAAGCGAAATTAAAAGAAGTAATTTCAGAATTAAAAGAAGCCTCAGGCAACTCAAATATTAATGGGTTTGTAGCAGACTTTTCTAAAATAGAAGATGTTAAAGCAATGGCTAAACGTATAAATGAAACCATTTCAACATTAGATGTTCTCATAAATAACGCTGGTGTTTTTAAATCAAAAACTGCTAAGAGTGCTAATAGTTTAGACAGGAGAATAGCAGTAAATTATATTGCTCCTTATGTATTAACCAACGCCATAATCTCTAAGATTGAAGCTTCAGAAGCTCCGAGAATTATTAATTTAAGCTCTGCAGCTCAAGCTACTGTTGCTATACCTGTTTTAAAGGGAAATGAGCAAATAGCAGAAAGTGCCAGCTATGCTCAAAGTAAATTAGCTCTTACAATGTGGAGTTTTAAGTTAGCTCAAGAATATCCTAAAATTACAACTATTGCAGTAAATCCTGGTTCTTTACTAAATACAAAAATGGTAAAAGAAGCATATGGTCAACATTGGTCTTCGGCAGAAAAAGGGCAGAAGATATTAGTTGAGTTAGCTACAGAAGAATTTTATAAAGATAAATCTGGGCAGTATTTTGATAATGATCAAGGAGATACTAAAGGTGAGTTTAACACGGCACATCCAGATGCATACGACGCTCGTAAAGTTGAAGAGCTCATAACACAAACAGAAGCAATATTAGAAAGTCTATAATGCTCAATATGCTTTATAGAATGTAAAGCATACTCATAAATTTCGATTAAATTCGTAAGATGAAAAAAATACTAATCCTGTTTGCACATCCTAAATTTGAGAAGTCTAGAGCCAACTCGGCACTAATTAATCAAATTAAAGATAAGGAAAACGTATATGTTCATGATTTGTATGAACATTATCCCAATTTTCATATTAACGTAGCTTTTGAACAGGAACTAATAAGCGCTCATGATGTTATTATTTGGCATCATCCGTTTTATTGGTATAGCTGTCCGCCACTTATGAAACAGTGGATAGATATGGTTTTGGAATTTGATTGGGCTTATGGTCCAAATGGTAATGCCTTATTGGGTAAAACCTGTTTAAATGCAATAACAACTGGTGGCTCTAAAGACGTATATTGTTCTCAAGGATATAACAGCTTTACTGTTGAGCAATTTTTAAGACCGTTTGAGCAAACTGCAAACCTCTGTGGTATGACTTATTTACCACCATTTGCAGTTATGGGAACACACACATTATCTGATGAAGCTTTGCAAAAGAATTGCGAAGATTATGATAAGTTATTAGACCTTCTGCAAGATGAATTTCATTTAGGAGCATTTAAGGATTGTCCTTTTTTAAATGATTTGCCACAGTTAAAAAATACAGTAACATGACAGGAAGTTTACTATTTCAAGCTATTGTATTTTTGGCAGGTGCAATAATCTGCGTTTCAATTGTTAAACGGTTAGGGTTAAGCTCTGTTTTGGGGTATTTGTTAGCTGGTGTGTTAATAGGACCTTATGTGTTAGGTTTTATAGGAGAAGAAGGTGACGATATCTTACACTTCGCAGAATTTGGAGTAGTGGTAATGCTATTCTTAATAGGCCTGGAAATTGAACCAAAAAATTTCTGGAAAATGCGAAAATCTATACTTGGTATGGGTGGTATACAAGTAGGGCTTACCATGATATTTACCTACGCATTTTTCTATGTGATGGGTTATACTTGGCAAGTTTCCTTAGTAATTGCAATGGCAGTTGCACTATCATCTACCGCAATTGCCTTACAGACCATCAAGGAAAAAGGACTTATGGAGACTACTTTTGGCTCGTCTTCTTTTTCTATACTATTGTTTCAGGATATTATAGTAATTTTCATGTTAGGAGCATTACCATTACTTTCTAATGCATCTTCAGAGCCTACAACAAATGATCATAGTAATACTGCTAGTTTAATTGAAAGCTTACCTATTGGTTTTCAAACCTTAGCAATTATAGTGTCTGTAGTTTTAATAGTGTTGGCAGGCCGTTATTTAATAGCACCAATGTTGCGCAAAGTTGCAAAAACTGGTGTTCGTGAAATGCTAATTGCTGCTGCCTTTTTAATTGTTTTCGGCATATCATTCTTAATGGAGTTTGTGGGGTTAAGTCCTGCATTGGGAGCCTTTTTAGGTGGCGTTGTATTGTCTAATAGTGAGTTTAAACACGAATTAGAGAGCACTCTAGAACCCTTTAAAAATTTACTTTTAGGGTTGTTTTTTATGGCTGTTGGTGCTTCAATAAACTTTATTGTTATAGCTAAAAGTCCGTTTACTATAGGCGGTATTTTGTTGGCCATCATAGTACTTAAGGCTGCAGTATTATTTATTACAGCACAAGTTTTTAAATTAAAACTAGATCAAAAATTACTGCTTACCTTTAGTTTAGCTCAAGTAGGTGAGTTTGCATTTGTACTCTTATCTTTTGCATTTCAGTTACATATTTTAAACCAAGAACAAATAGATATTATGCTAGTTATAACGGCATTATCTATGTCTTTAACACCAATTATTGGTCTTTTAAATGAGCGCTTACTACTACCGAGATTTGGCACCAAAGAATCTATTAAACGACCAATGGATCATATTGCAAAATCTCAAAAAATTATATTAGTTGGATTTGGTCATTTTGGAAGTACAATTGGAAGGTTTTTACGGTCTCATGGTGTTGAAGCAACCATTTTAGATCAAGATTCTAATAGAGTAGATTTCTTAAGAAAAATGGGGTTTGAAGTGTATTATGGAGATGCTACACGCTTAGATCTGTTAGAGTCTGCAGGTATTGCTGAAGCTAAAATTGTTATTTGTGCCACAAATAAAATTGGCGTTTCCAAAGCTATAAGTTCAATAATTAAAGAGAAGTATCCTCATGTTGAACTTATGATTCGTACTAAAAACAGATATGATGCTTATGAATTGTTAAACCTAGGTCACGAAAATATTTACCGCGAAACTTTAGATACATCTTTAGCATTGGCGAGTGATGTTTTAAACAAGTTAGGATTCAGAAAGTATACGCTTAGTAGACAAGTGCAAAATTTTATTAAATACGATGAAACTAGTTTGAGGCGATTAGCAAAAGAGCCTAAACGAGAAGAAGACTACATTTTTAAAGCTCGAAAAGAACTAGAAGAACAAGAAAAGCTATTAGAACAAGACTTTAAGCGCGGTGTTGTAGATTATGATAACCATTGGGATGGTGAGCATATACGCAACACTTTAAAAACCTCTAAAACTACTTAAGTATATAACCCTTTAACTTGATTAGTTACTTTCAAAAAGCGCAATGATAGCTTCTAAGAATTGTTCTTTTACTTTATCCTTAGATTTTGGATTTTTAGCCACTAGAGTAGTGGTGGCAATTGGCTTATCTTCAGCAGTCTTTGCTATATCATATACGGCAGCTTCAATAGTATAAGATGTTAATTCCTTTTTATCATACTCAAGATTTTCTGAACCTGTATATCCTAATTTTAAAGGCTGTAAAGAATTCATATAATTATGTAGCGTATGTTTTCTTACAGTATCAACTTTAACAGCTTTTTGAGAAGCCAGTAAAACATTGTAAATACCTTTTGCTTTACAGTCTGCCACAAATTCTTTAATCTCTTCTTGAGACGGATTTTCTTTGTATTCTATATCTGGAAATTCATCATGCATTTTATACATGGTAACGCCTTTGTTGGTTAATGCTGTAGCTACCATATTCTCAAAATCTACCTGTAAAGCTTTGTCTTCTGTATTGGCATAAACTAACAAGGTATTAATTTGCTCTGCATTAAAGTCACTGGAAGCCCATTGCGTAGGTATTATTTTAGAAGAAGAACATCCTGAAACAACAATTAGTAATAGTAAAGTCCAAGTAAGAGTTTTCATAAGATAAGTTTATATGCAAGTTAGTTAAATTGGGTAAGAATTGAAAGTAAACCTATAGTCTGAAGTAGAGTTGATAACTTACAATTACCGTTATACAAATCAATTGAAATATCTAAACGCAATTACCAGCTTCTACATTTAAATAGTACATATTTATGACTAGTAATATTGGTGTTAATTTAATTTTTCAAACGAATGTTAAACCTGTGTTATATGTATATAGAGAAGGTTTTCTTTAGCGTACTTTCATTTTTGATTAATCTTATTACATGACAAACAAAAGAGAGTATTTTGCGAAATTTGGAATTGCTACTAAAGGAATTATATACCTTCTAATAGGTGGTCTTAGTGCTATGACAACCTTAGGCTTAGGCGGAAAAGAAACTGGAAGTTTAGGAGCATTTAAATACTTAGCCAAACAAGTTTATGGCCAAATTATATTAGCCATAATTGCAATAGGATTAACAGGTTATGTGTTCTGGAGACTTTATCAAACGTTTATAGACAAAGAAAACAACTCAAATAATTTTAAAACCATAACCAAGAAAATCGGATTTTTCTTTAGTGCATTGTTTTATGGGTATTTGTCTTATACAGCAATTAAAATACTATTAAATGTAAATTCATCTAATGGCGGATCATTCCAAACACTATTAGACAGTACAATAGGTCAAATTGCACTTGTTTTAATAGGAATAGGACTGCTAGCTAAAGCTATGTATCAACTTTATCAAGTGTATTCTGGTAAGTACAAAGAAAAGATACAAGAGTTTGATTTGGATAGTAAAAGACAACAACTATTGGTAAATTCAGGTCAATTAGGACTTACTACACGTGGTATTGTCATTGCAATTACGGTATACCTAATCTTTAAAAGTATGTTAACATATGGTAAAGGTAACGTTGTAAATAAAGAACAAGCGTTTCAGTTCTTGAAAGGTAACTTTGGAGATGTGGTATTTATAAGCATTTCAATTGGCTTAATAGCATATGGTGTATATATGCTTATTAAAGCTAAATATTCTAATAAGCTTATTAAATCCTAATTAGACGATATTACTTAATATTCTTATATATTGATTTGTACTATAATTTATATTATGTAAAATAGAATATTTTGTGTTTAAGATGTATTTAAAATTGTTTCCTCTATTCTAAAGATTCATTCACAGTTCGCTTTGCCTTACCTGTGTATTCTATATTAGTACGTTGTGAACTTGTAACTAATAATGTGGTTCGTTTATTTGAAAATACAGTTAGGTTTATGGTATATAACTCAGAGTTTCCCTTTATATCAAATGAGATTTCAACAGCACGTTTTTTATCATTTTCAATCACCTTATAATTATTTGGCTGTGCATTAAAATCTATAGCACCGTTTGATCCAAATCCGCTTCCTATTCGTCGTTCTCCATAAAATGGTAAATGCGCAGAAATGGTATCGTTTGTTACTTTTAAATAATTAGGATTTCCCTGTAAACTAATTCCTGCCACAGAATTTCCGTTCCCAAGAATATTTGAATTCTGTAAACTGTTTAATCCGCTTGACGCTTGTGGTCTTGCATAATCTGAAAGTATTGTAAAATCTTTTTCAGCTATAAAAGACTTAAGAGTATTATAAGCTTCTTGTTCTTCAATTGTAGGTTCTTTAGCAGTGCCACAACCTACTATGCTTAATGCTATTACTATATATACTAACCATTTCATACGTTCTTATTTTACATAATATATATCAAAACTAATACCACAAACATAGGTTAATTTTAAACCTACATAATTTAAGAAGACCTTAAGTAAATTACAAATTTTGAGAGCAAAACATAGAGTATTTTTGCAGGATGCAAAATCAAAAAGCACAATCTCAGTTAGAATTTGTGGCTCTAATGGCATCTTTAATGTCTGTAGTAGCCTTAACTATTGATGCTTTATTACCTGCTCTGGATGTTATAGGTGCTGCAATTGGTGTTACAGATATAGTAAATAACCAATTGCTTATCATCATGATCTTTTTAGGTCTTGGTGTTGGTCCGTTAATCTTTGGTCCGCTATCCGATAGTTTAGGAAGAAAGCCTGTTGTTTATATGGGGTTTGGTATTTTCTTTATAGGAAGTGTGATTTGTGTTCTTGCTAATAGCTTAGAGGTTATGATTATTGGTAGAATATTACAAGGCGTCGGGCTTTCTGCTCCACGTACAATTAGTATTGCCATTATAAGGGATATGTATTCTGGAGATTATATGGCGCGCATCATGTCTTTTGTTACCGTAGTCTTTATTCTTGTTCCTATTATCGCACCTGCGTTGGGTAAATTTATATTAGATGCCTACAATTGGCAAGGTATCTTTTATGTACAGGTGTTAATAAGCATTTTAGTATGCCTTTGGTTTTGGAGACGCCAACCAGAAACTTTAGCTGCGGAGCATAAAAAAAAGGTATCGACAACAGTATTTACTGAAGGTTTTAAAGAACTCATAAAACATAAACGCACTATTATTTTTACCGTAATCTCAGGGTTTGTCACAGGTTCTTTTATGGTTTACTTAAGTAGCTCCCAACAAATTTTTGAAATACAATACCAGTTAAAAGATGAGTTTCCTTTTATTTTTGCTGGATTGGCAGCTTCAATAGGAAGTGCTATTTTATTAAACAGTTCATTGGTTATTAAGTATGGTATGGAGAAACTTATAAGTACCTCACTCCTAGCCTTTTTTGTAGTGTCTGTTATATATGTATGTGTATTTTATAACAGTCCTAATCCTAGTGTTTGGGTATTGTTAGGCTTTTTTGCGTGTCAGTTTTTTGCCATCGGATTTCTTTTTGGTAACCTTCGTGCTGTGGCAATGGATTCTGTAGGACATATTGCAGGAATTGCTTCTGCTATCACAGGATTTATTTCAACCATTATGGCTGTGCCAATTAGTATATTTATTGGTCGTTATATTAGTGGTACTGCACTACCTCTATTTGTAGGCTTTTCAATTTGTGGTGGTATTTCTCTCCTATTATTGTTTTATTTAAAACGTGAAAAACGCTTACAGCTACAAACCGGCAAAGCTTAATTAAGCTACTACATTTTCAATTTATTTTAAAGCTTTTATAATCCTAAACACTTATAGTTATATAGAGTTTAGCTGTTTGTTTAATCGCTTTTTCTAAGCGTTTACAACTACCTTTGTAATAACTAATAAAGAATATAAAAGTAATCTCATTTAAAATGAAGTTTGGAAAAGTAGACAATCCGGAATTGGTAGATTTCACCTTACCTCCAGATCATTTTGAGACCAAACGTGTTTTTAATAATTGTACAGTTAACGGAAAAATTAACCTTTATATTGGCTGTGCTAAATGGAGTAAGACAGAGCTTAAGGATTTTTATCCGAAAGGAACAAAAGATGAGTTACCCTATTATAGCACACAGTTTAATGCTATAGAATTAAATGCTTCGTTTTATAGAATTTTTCCGCCAGAACAATTTAAACTTTGGAAAGAGAAGACAACAAAAGGGTTTAAGTTCTTTCCGAAATTAGTTCAGAATATAAGTCACTTTAAACGCTTATCTGAAGATGCCCAACCCTATCTTGATCAGTTTTTAGCAAGTGTTATTCAATTGGAAGAAAAACTCGGAATGTGCTTTTTACAGATGCCACATAATTTTGCTCCTAAAAGTATAGATCGACTAGAGCCATTCTTGCAGAAATTTCCAGAGGATATTCCAATTGCAATTGAGTTTAGGCATAAAGGTTGGTTTGAAGACCCTAAAGTATTCACAGCATTGTGTGATATTCTTGAAGCTTTTAAAGTAACGCTTATAATGACAGATTCTCCAGGACGAAGAGATGTACTTTCTATGCGTTTAACTACAAATACAGCGTTTATTAGATTTAATAGCGTTAATACTGAACAAGATAAAGTAAGATTAGACCAATGGATGTATAAATTTGAAACTTGGCAAAAGCAAGGTTTACAAAATATATACTTGTTTATACATCAAAAGATAAATGAAGATCATCCGTTATTAGCAGCTTATGTTATTAACCAAGCAAATAAAAAATTAGGAACACAGCTTAGTGTTCCAACAATGTTAACTTAAAATATAAACTATGAATTTTCACACCCGAAAATGGATAAAACCAGAAGACCTTAACCCAAACGGCACTTTATTTGGAGGTCGCCTATTAGAGTGGATAGATGAAGAAGCAGCACTTTATGCTATTATTCAACTAGAAAACCCTAAAACAGTAACAAAATATATGAGTGAGATTAATTTTGCGAGCTCTGCCAGAAAAGGAGATATTATTGAAATAGGTTTAGAACCAATTAAGTACGGTACCACTAGCCTAACACTTAAATGTGAAGTGCGTAATAAAATGACCTACGATACAATTATTACTATAGATACTATTATAATGGTAGCATTAGGTGAAGATGGAAAACCAAAACCACACGGTAAGACTCAAATAGAATATCAAAAAGACCGAATGGCTAAATAATTAGTCTTTAGGTTCTTTTAGCTGTTGTGCTATACGAACAGGAAATTCTTTTTCGCCACCGTAAAGTTTAATTTCCTGAATATCTGCTGGCATATAGAAACCGTGTTCTTCGAGTGCTTCTTTTACATTTCTTACCACATTTCCCTTGGTAATAAGTGCCATACGCCTAAAATCATAGGTGTCTACCCAAAAGAACACCTTTAAGTTTACTGTACTAGTTGCAAGTTCATCTTCTATCACAAAATTTACATGTTCTTCATCTTCAACAACATTGGGTTCTTTTCTCAAAGCCTCTAATACTACTTTTTTAGCTCCTTCAATATTATCTTCATAGGCTATTCCTATTATGAAATCCCATCTAAAAAATCCGTCTTCTGTATAATTGGTTACAGGTTCTGTAAGAACGTCACTATTAGGAATATACACATCTTTACCGTCGAAGGTTTTAAGTTTTGTATACCGAAACTCTAACTCTTTTACTTTTCCGAAATTATCGCCTATGGCTACAGTATCATTTACATCAAATGGTCTGTTAAACGTAAGAATTATACCTGCTATAAAATTTTCACCTATATCCTTAAAGGCAAAACCTAACACTACGGCACTTGCACCTGCAGCAGTTAATATACCAGTAGCAATACCACCCAAACCTGCTGCACGTAATCCTATCATTATAGCAATAACTATAAAGAGAAACCGTATAGCTTTTCCTAAAAACTTACTCATTAAAGGATCTTGTGTACGTGCAGAAATACGCCTACGTGAGAAGTTACCTATCCAAGTCCCTATGATTACACCTAAAATTATGATGAGCAAGCCTAACCCTATTGCTGGAAGTTGTGCAATAAACGCATTGTAAAAGTTTACTGTAGACTCTACTATTGTTAATTCATTATTAGTAGTAGTTGCTTGTAATAGTAACATAATTTAAAGTGAATCTTTTATTTAGTTCGTTATTTCATCTATCATCTCAAAGCCTGGCTTTCCTTTAATCTGCTCTTGCATCCTACTCAACTCATCTTTAGTTGGTGGAGGCATTTTTTGTTCGGCTGCCTTTTCTGGTTCAAAAGATAGTGAGGCATAAAATGGAAAATGATCGGAGTTTATATCATTTCCTAAGCCTATTTCTATAACTCTAAAATGCTCAGAAACAAACATATGATCTAAAGGCCAGCGCATTAAAGGATTATTTGCATTAAATGTATTAAAAAATCCTCTTCCCTTTCGCATATCCAACAAACCACTTATACGCTGAAATAATGTTGTAGTTTGTGACCACGCCACATCATTAAAATCTCCTGTTACTATAACTGGCAATTCAGATTTAGAAGCTAATTGTGCTGTAAGCATCATCTCCTTATCTCTATCTGAAGATGTTGGATTGTGTTGCGGCATTGGTGGCGTAGGATGTATAGCATACAATTGCACTAACTGTGTGTTGTTTAGCTTTACTTTGGTGTGTATGGATGGTATACCATCATCTACCATAAACATCACTTTAGGGTTAACAAGTTCTTTTCTTGAATAAAGTAGCATGCCATAAGTATTGTCTTGTGGTACTTCTACTTGATATGGATATCTCGCATTAACAATAGGAGCAATATTTTTCTGCCAAATTTTATCTGTTTCAGTAAGAATAATAACATCTGCATTTGCTGTTTTAATCTCATCTATTAAAAAACGAGGCTCTTTATTTTTTTGAAGAACATTGGCCACATAAATTTTTAAACTGTCGTGCTGCTCGTCTTCAGTTACATTTCCAATTTCTGTAGAAGACAACGGTGTGTAAGGATAAATTTTAGAGATCTGAAAGATAAAACAAGCTATAATACCGCCTATAATAATATAGTCGTTTAACCATTTGTAATCAAATTTTATAAAGTATAACGCTAAAGCTGTCGCTGTAATACAGGTAAGTTGTACGTGTGGAAAATCGAATATTCTTACCCACCAAAAATCTAGTGAGACAAACCTGAAAAGCGTTAATACGATAACGATACAACCAAAAATTTTGATTGCGTTGTAGAGATGTTGTTTTGTCATTGGTTAGTTGTAAGTAACACAAATATACTTGTAAGTCACTCAAACTTCTGCCAACAACTTGTTAATCATTTCTTAGCGCACGTTGTACATCTTTTCCAGATGGCAACTCGAAGATTTCTAAATCAAAATACTCTATGGCTGCAATAAGATGGTCAAAAATATCTGCCATAATAAGCTCGTATTTCTCCCATTGTTTATGGTGTGTGTAGCAAAATATCTCTAATGGTATACCATGTTCTGTAGGTGCCAAGTGCCTTACCATTAAAAATAGATTTTGGTTAATTAATTCATTTTCATTTAGATATGCAGTTGCATAATTTCTAAACACTCCTAAGTTAGTTTGATTTCGACCGTTTACAATGTGAGACTTATCTATTTGATGTGTTCTGTTAAAACGCATCACTTCTTTTTGTCTATGCTCTAAATAAGGTGATATAAGCTGAATTTTCTTTAAACGCTCAATATCTTCATCATTAAGAAATCGAATAGAACTTTGTTTAATAAAAATACTACGTTTTATACGACGCCCTTTTGATTCCTGCATTCCTCTCCAATTCTGAAAAGAATCACTAATAAGACTGTATGTAGGAATGGTAGTATATGTGTTATCAAAATTTTGAACGCGTACAGTAGCAAGGTTTATTTCTGTAACATAACCGTCTGCTCCATATTTGCTAAAGGTTATCCAATCTCCAATCCTAACAATGTCATTAACAGAAATTTGTATACTTGCCACAAATCCTAGGATGGTATCTTTAAATATTAAAAGTATTACTGCAGATACTGCACCAAGAGATAATGCAAACTCTTTGATAGAAGTACCGAATAATTGAGACAATACTAATATAATTCCTATTGCCCAGAGTATGATCATTAATACTTGAACATAGCTCTCTATAGGTTTGTCTGCATACTCTTCTTTAGTTCTTAAATAGTATTTAGTACTTCTTAAAATACTTCTTAACAAGCGTACCGCAAGGAATATAACGTATATGTTAATTATGGTTGTAAAGAAACCTAGCGTTTCTGGAAAATCGTAAACCAAATATGGTAACGCTAATTTTATTAACGTTACAGGAATAATATGTGCTACATACCTTGGAAAGTTGGTCTGCAACATATGATCATCAAAAGTATTTTTACTTTTAATGGTAAATGCTCTAAAACCTTCAACAATTGCCCATCTTAAAAAGCGATCTAGCATATAGACTGCTGTTCCAAAAACCAGACAGTTTAATAAAACGCCAAGCATAGTTGCATTTATCACCGTCATACCTTGTGATGTAAGCAAATCTTGAAAAAAGCAAGCGTATTCAGAAAGCGCTTTCTCGTTAATAGACATATTCATAATTTATAATACAAAGATACCAAAGTTTACAAGGAGGCATTACTAATGTATAAATCATTTGTAGGAAAAGGATTTAAAAACACATATAAGATATCTCTATATTTGCAGCATATTTTAAAGAGATGACACTTACTTATAAGCTTTCAGAAATAGATGACATTGCAGCACAACTTATAGAAATGTTTAAGTATAAAACTATTTTATTTGAAGCAGAAATGGGATCTGGAAAAACTACTTTAATAAAAGCCTTAGCAAGTTGTTTAGGTGTAAATGATATTACAGGAAGTCCAACATTTTCTTTAGTAAATGAATATCAAGGATTAACTGATAAAGTATATCATTTTGATTTGTATAGAATTGAAGATGAAGATGAATTATATGATATTGGTTTTGAAGACTATCTTACAGATAACGCCTATGTTTTTATAGAATGGCCAGACATTGCCACGCCATTTTTGGAAGATCAAGTACACACCATTAAATTATTAGCAATCAATTCTGATACTAGGCAACTTACATTACAGTAATTTTTCTAACTTTACTAAGTAAGCACTAACCAAGACTCATGAGTAAACCTAGTACACCATTTTCTAAAGCAGAATTATTGCCCCAAGAAGAAAAGCTAGAAGTTAAGAAGCAAAAAGGCGAACTTTTTATAGGTATCCCGAAAGAAAACTCCTATCAAGAAAAGCGAATATGTCTTACTCCTGATGCTGTTGCAGCTATAACAGCTCACGGGCATAGAGTAATGATGGAGTCTGGTGCTGGTGAAGGTGCACGTTTTACAGATAAAGATTATAGTGAGGCTGGTGCTAAGATTACACAGGATACGCAAAAAGTATTTTCTTGTCCTATGATTCTTAAGGTAGAGCCACCTACTCACGAAGAAATAGATATGATGAATCCAGCTTCGGTTCTTATTTCTGCACTTCAACTAAAAACCCAAGATAAATCTTATTTTCAAAAGCTAGCTGAAAAACGTATTACAGCATTGGCATTTGAGTTTATAAGAGATGAAGATGGTACATATCCAGCAGTAAGAGCGTTAAGTGAAATAGCAGGAACAGCGTCTATTTTAATTGCCTCTCAAATAATGAGTGGTCAAAAACCTGGTACAGGACTTATGTTTGGTAATATTAGTGGAGTACCTCCAACCGAAGTGGTCATTATAGGAGCAGGAACTGTCGGTGAGTTTGCAGCACGATCTGCCGTTGGTTTGGGAGCCAATGTTAAGGTGTTCGATAATTCTATCACAAAATTAAGATGTATACAAACCAATATTGGTAGGCCACTACATACCTCTACCCTACAACCAAAGTATTTAATGAAAGCTTTAAAGCGAGCCGATGTTGTAATTGGAGCAGTAAGAGGTAATAATAGAGCTCCTGTATTAGTGACTCAAACAATGGTGGAGCAAATGAAAGCTGGATCAGTTATTATTGATGTTAGTATAGATATGGGTGGTTGTGTAGAAACTAGCGAAATAACTTCTCATGATGAACCTATTCATGTAAAACACGGTGTTATTCATTATGGTGTACCTAATATACCATCAAGATATTCCCGTACAGCTTCTGTTTCTATTAGTAACATCTTTACACCATACCTGTTGCACATTGCCGAAGAAGGTGGATTAGAAGATACTGTGAGGTTTGATAAAGGCTTAAGAAATGGCATTTATTTTTATCATGGCGTACTTACTAACAGGTCTGTTGCAGAGTGGTTTGATCTAAATTATAGAGACATTAACCTACTTATATTTTAATCTGCTGCCAAACCTTACGGTTTGTGAGATATAACTTCTAAATTTGCACCCTAACATTTAATTTTCTATTGTGAAACTTATACATCGTGTGAGCTACTATTTAGGTGGTTTTGTTGTAGGCATAATTATCCTCATGTTTTTCTTGGGAGGCAAACGTGCTTCCTGTGACTATGGCCCAGAGTCAAGAGTTTTAAAAAACATAAAGCTTAAAGATCGCATATTTACTAGCGAGGCTATAGCAGAAATGGCTAGAGTACAGTTAGATACTTCAGATATTTCAGCGGCATTACTAAACGGAGATGTTATCTTTTCTGAAAGTAATACAAATTTAGACTCTTGTAATATCTATGCAATTTCACATTATAAAGGCGATCAAGAATTTAAATTTAAAGCAGAAAACTGCAAAGTGAAAGCTACAATTAGTGATGTAGAACTAGTTGAATAATATTTTTTTAAGGAGATTAAACCTTTTCTGTAAATAACCGTCTAACCATTAGTAAGATATCTTAAGTACTTGGAAGATCATCAATCACTTTTTATAACTCAGCTTAAAGACAAGGCCACAAGAGAGACAGCCTTTAGGAAGCTTATGGCCGATTATAAAGAACGGTTATATTGGCATATTCGTAATATCGTTAAGTCTCATGACGATGCAGATGATGTGCTTCAAAATACATTTATCAAGATTTACAGATATATAGATAAATTTAAAGGAGACAGTAAGTTATACACGTGGATGTATAGAATTGCAACTAATGAAGCTCTTACATTTTTAAGCAAACAGGCTAAAAGAAAATCTATAACAGATGAGGAGCTACAAACAAGTCTTATTGAAAATTTAGAAAGCGATGTTTATTTTGAAGGCGATGAGATTGCTAAAAAATTACAAGAAGCTATAGCTACATTACCAGAAAAACAACGCCTAGTCTTTAATATGAGATATTTTCAGGAATTAAAGTATGCTGATATCTCAGAAATTACAGAAACAAGTGAAGGGTCTTTAAAGGCTAGTTATCACTTGGCTTCAAAAAAAATTGAAGAGTACTTAAAAACAAATTAAACCTTTTAAGTATATAAGAGTCAAATTAATAATGAAAACGAATAATAAATCACATAACGCTTCAGGTTTTAAAACTCCAGCTAATTATTTTGATGGATTTGAAGACCGTATGTTCTCTAAACTAAGTTCTGAAAATGAACTTAAAGAGAGTACGCCTAATGGTTTTACTATTCCAGACGGTTATTTTAATACTGTAGAAGATAGCGTTTTTGCTAAGCTTAATATTCAGAAAGATGCTGAAGAAACTTCTACATCTAACACACCTACCATTCGCTTAAACTATTGGTACCTATCTGCAATTGCAGCTGTATTAATTGTTTGTATGATGGTAGTTAACATACAAAAAACAAACACATTAACGTTTGATACTATTGAAATTACAAGTATTGAAGATGCTTTAGAAGAAGGCTATTTAGACATTAGCTTATCTGATATTACATCATTATATGAAAACACAGAACTTACAGCTAGTTTTGATGTAGATGATGATGCCATTTTAGAATATTTAGAAAACAATATAGACGATCAATCATTTTATTCTGAATAATATGAAAACATATATCACCCTATTTATCCTTTTTATATCTGTTGCAGCTATGGCGCAACCAGATAGTAAAGAACGTATCGAAGCTCTTAAAACCGCTTACCTTACAGAGCAACTTGAGTTAACTAGTAAAGAAGCTCAAAAATTTTGGCCTATTTACAACGCATATAGTGAAAGATTACATGATCTGTATGTAAGAGAGCACAAAGAGGTTAAAGACGAACTTCGCAATTGTAGTGATGAGCTTTCAGAAAGTAAATCTGCTCAACTTGTAGAAACTTTTATAAGCATAGAAGAAAATAAGGTAAAAGAACGCAGAAACTTGGTTAAAAACCTAGCGCCTGTAATTTCAAAAAAGAAAACAATTAAACTTTTTAAAGCAGAAGATGACTTTAGACGTCGTTTGCTAAAAGAGTATAGAGAAAGGCGTCACAAAGAAGAAGAGGAAAAACGTAAGGAGCAACCTTAATTAAAGGTTAGTTTAGCTACTCTACCTTTACCAGTTGCATATGCAGTTGTAGGGTTTAAAAACCTTATAGAGTAAAAACTTTCATCACTTAGTGTTGTCCATTCTTTTCCTGCATCACTAGTAAAGCTAATCCCTGTAAAGCCTACAGCAACCAATGCTTTACCTTGTCCTTCTGGTACGTATTGTACACAGCTTTTATAACCAATACCAGAGTTGTTAGCAACTAAAGACCAACTTTTGCCACCATCTATAGTAACAGCTTTGTTTTGAGAGTTGTTATCAGGTTGTGTATAATCTCCACCAACAATAAATCCGTTGGTTTCATCATAAAAATCTATAGAGTAACCACCAGTAGTTTCCTTTCCTTGTATTAAAGGAGTAGTTGCTACAGACCAGGTATATCCTCTATCTTCAGTATAAAAAACTCTACTAGCTTTACCACCAGAAATTATCCAAGCCTTGTCTCCTATCACTTTAATATTTGTGTCACTTGCAGCAAAAGCAGCTTCACCATCAAAAGATTGCGGTAAATCTTCACAAGCAATTTTATTCCAAGTTAAGCCACCATCTCTAGTGATAAGTATAGAAAGACAACCATTTGTAGGATCTCCCATAGCAATACCATCCATAGAATCCCAAAATGCAAGAGAATCATAAAATACAGATTCACCTTCTTCGGTATATACTATAGATATTGTGGCGTCTTTATTTTTATAAGGTAAAGAAATTAACGTTCCAGGATTACCAATTGATAATGCATAAAGCGCATCGTTTACAGCAACACTTCTAAACGCTAAAGTTGAGAAGACAGAATCTTGTTTTGGTGATGGAAAATTAAAGAACATCTGGCTATCATCAAACTTATTGCCTTGTCGTTTTAATACTCCAAAACCGGTGTTATACGCTAAGGCTAATGTATCTTCAGCTATAATCTCTAAACCTCTAATACTTAGGTCTTCGTTAGTATATATAACTTCAATATCTACAGATGAAAAGTTAGCAACTTCTTCTGTTGTGGTTTTGCATCCCATTATTAAAAATAAGGTGCAATAAACAATGGTTTTAAAATTAAAATGCATGCTTTAAATATAGGTCTATTCTTATTATAATCTTACCTTTGCAGGCTTAATTTTTTATATATGCGTCTTCACAGAAATCTTGTATTTGCTACTATTGATGCCTTAAGGGACATCTTTAACGAAGGTAAATATGCAGACAAGGAAATAGGAAAAGCTTTAAAACGTGATAAGCGTTGGGGAGCTAGAGATCGTGCTTTTATTGCAGAAACCACTTATGATATTGTAAGGTGGAAACGTCTTTATGCTGAAATAGCTGAAGTTAAAGAACCTTTTTCAAGAGAAAATCTTTTTAGACTTTTTGCTGTTTGGTGTGTACTAAGAGGAATTAATTTACCAGACTGGCCACAGATAGAGCCTACTCCAACACGTCGTATAAAAGGGCGTTTTGATGAGTTGAGCAAGATTAGAAAAATTAGAGAATCTATTCCAGATTGGATGGATGAACTAGGTGAAAAAGAATTAGGTAAAGTTTGGGATAAAGAAATAGCAGCTTTAAATGAGCAAGCTCCAGTTATATTAAGAGCAAATTCTTTTAAAACAGACACACGCAAGCTAAAGAGCTTATTACTTGATGAAAATATAGTAGTTCAACCCGTAAAGGGTTATGATGATGCTCTGCAACTTGTTGAGCGCCAAAACGTATTTACTACAAAGGCATTTAAAGATGGCTTGTTTGAAGTACAAGATGCAAACTCACAATTAGTGGCATCTTTTTTGGATGTTGAAAACGGAATGAGAGTTATAGACACTTGTGCAGGAGCTGGCGGAAAAAGCCTTCACCTTGCAGCTTTAATGGAAAATAAAGGTCAGATCATAGCTTTAGATATTTATGCAAATAAGCTAAAAGAGCTTAAACGCCGTGCAAGAAGAGCTGGCGCTCATAATATTGAAGCAAGACATATTGATAGTACTAAGGTTGTAAAAAAACTCTATAACTCAGCAGATCGTGTTCTTATTGATGCACCTTGTAGTGGTTTAGGGGTTTTAAGTAGAAACCCAGATGCAAAGTGGAAACTTGAGCCTGAATTTTTAGATAAGCTAAGAAATACTCAAGCTGAAATATTAAATAGCTACTCAAAAATGGTAAAGTCTGGCGGTAAGATGGTTTACGCTACGTGTTCTATTCTTCCTAGCGAAAATAATGAACAGGTAAAAGCATTCTTAAAGCGTGACGAAGGAAAAGAATTTAAATTAATAAAAGATAAATCAATGCTATCATCCACATCAGGTTATGATGGATTTTACATGGCATTATTAGAAAAAAATAGTTAATTGAAATGAGAAAAAAATTACTTTTTACAGCATTTTGCTGTTTAACTTTAACGCTTGCTGCTCAAGCACCATCGGGTTATTATAATAATGCTCAAGGCCAAACAGGCTATAGTTTAAAAACCGCATTACACAATATTATAGATAATGTAGATGATGCCAATGGGCAACCTTTTCATATGCCACAGTCTTATGGCGACTTATGGGATGTTTATGAAGATTCTGACTCTAGAATAGAAAACGGAAACACTTTTGTTTGGGAAATGTATTCAGATTGTGATTTTGAGTTTGTAGTAGACCAAGATATGGGCTCTGGTGGCGGAAATGAGTGTGAGTTTTTTAATAGAGAACACTCTTTTCCAAGAAGTTGGTTTGATAATGATGGGTTACCAATTTTTACTGACCCTTTTCACGTAATACCAGCAGACAAAAAAGTAAACGGTATGAGAGGAAATTTAGCATACGGCGAAGTTTCTAATGTATCATACACATCTAACAATGGCTCTAAGATAGGCTCTAGCGCATTAGCAGGTCCGACCGGTAATGTTTTTGAACCTATTGATGAATTTAAGGGAGATATAGCAAGACAATACTTTTACGTTGCTACGCGCTACGAAAATTTAATTAGCGGATGGGAAACTAATGATACAGATGGCGACTCTATGCTTGATGGATCTTCTGATCAGGTTTTTGAAGATTGGGCGTTAAATATGCTTTATGAATGGCACGTAAATGATCCTGTAAGCGCAAAAGAACTACAACGACAAGAAGCAATATTTGATTTTCAGGGTAATAGAAATCCTTTTATTGATAATGAAGATTGGGTTTTTGAAATTTGGGGAAACTCTTTATCAACTAATACTGTTGTATTGCAAGAGTTTAAAATGTATCCTAATCCTACAAATGGCAATACATTAAACTTTAACTTACCTAATGCTGATAATTCTAAAGTTGAAATTTATTCAATCTTAGGAAATCGTGTGTTAACCACTAAAGGTACTTCCGAAGCTTTTAGAATCAATATAGGTAATCTAGCTTCTGGTGTATATCTTGTTAAAATTCAGCAAGGACAACAGTTTAAAACATTAAAGTTAATTAGACGCTAAGCGTTTAAAACTCAAATACTCTTTCATCTTTAGCAATCTCTGTGTTTTCGAATACAGAGATTGCTTCGTTTTTAAACATGTTATAATCTGGATATCTAGTACTAAAATGTCCTAGAATTAACAAGCCGACATTTGCTTTTTTTGCTATGTGTGCAGCTTCCACTGCGGTTGTATGTTTTGTAAGCTTTGCCAACTCACTATGTTGCTCCAAAAATGTACTTTCATGATAAAGAGCATTAGCGCCTTGTATTATAGGAACTATTGATTCTGTATACATGGTATCACTACAAAAAGCATAAGACTTCACTTTTGGAGGATCTTCTGTTAATTCCCTATTGGGTATTATTGTACCGTCTTCTAAAACAACGTCCTTTCCTTTCTTAATACCTTTATAATAAACTTTGTCAATGTTGTATTCTAAAGCTTTATGAATAAGGAGTTTCCTTTCTTTTGGTTGTTCCTTAAAAAGAAAACCATTAGTATAAACCCTATGTTTAAGTGGAATGGATTGAACTAAAAATTTTTCATGAGTTAATATTGTTTCAGAGGCTTTACTTTCAAGCTCGTGAAATAATAATTTAAAATTAGTCCAAGATTTAGATAACTTTAATTGAAGTAATATAATCTCCTTAAGACCTTTAGGGCCAAAAATATGAAGATCTTTTTCACGCTTAAGAAGACTAAATGTTGAAATTAAGCCAATTAGTCCATAAAAATGATCACCATGTAAATGTGAGATGAAGATGTGGTTTATTCTAGAAAATCTGATTTTATTTTTTCTTAGGGCAGTTTGCGTGCCTTCACCACAATCTATTAATACCATTTGGTTATTTACCTCTAACACCTGCGCAGTTGGGTTTCCTGTAGTTGTAGGTGTAGCGGCATTGCAACCAATTATGGTAAGCTTCATAATTTAATTTTAAAATCCAAGATCACGCTCAATATCTTCCATTTGAATTACATCTTTAGCTTCTTGTAGTGTAGGAACTACCATTAGCTCATCTGGTACTGTATCAATGTTTATAGTGTCGTTTACAATTACAAAAGATTTGTTGTCTCCCCTATGATCGTTAGAAGACTTTAAGAACATTAAAAGCTCTTCTAAAGTTAAAGTGCCATATTTCAGTAAGTCGATAATAAGATTTTGATTAGAAAAATGTGCTCTTTTATAGTCTATGAAAGATGCAAAATCTTTAATATCATCTCTATCATCTTCTATGATGTAGAAATTTTCTTCTTTGGTAAGATTCATTATTGTTTAATTTTTGATGCTAATAGGTATATTACAGCCATTCGAATAGCAACTCCATTTTCAACTTGGTTTAGTATAATAGCATTTTCACTATCTGCAACATCACTAGTCATTTCGACACCTCTGTTTATAGGTCCAGGATGCATTACTACTAATTCTTTGTCTAAAGATTCTATTAAGGACTTATTTATCCCAAATTGTTGTGCGTATTCTCGAGTAGAAGGAAAGTAACTAATATCCATACGTTCATTTTGTACTCTCAACATATTGGCTACATCTGCCCATTGCAATGCCTTTCGTAAATCTGTTTCAACAGAAACCCCTAAAGATTCTATATATTTAGGAATTAAAGTTTTAGGACCACAGACCTTAACCTTTGCTCCAAGTAAATTTAATGCTAAAATATTGCTTAATGCAACGCGACTATGCAAGATATCTCCAACAATTAACACGTTTTTCCCGTTAACCTCTCCTAATTTTTCTTTAATCGAAAAACAATCTAACAGCGCCTGAGTTGGGTGTTCATGTGCACCATCACCAGCATTAACTATGCTTGCGTTTATATGTTTAGATAAGAATATTCCAGCTCCAGGATTTGGGTGTCTCATAACAACCATATCTACTTTCATAGACAAGATGTTATTAACTGTATCTATTAATGTTTCACCTTTCTTTACAGAAGATGATGCTGCAGAAAAATTTACAACATCTGCACTAAGACGTTTTTCAGCTAACTCAAAAGATAGCCTTGTACGAGTACTGTTTTCAAAAAATAAGTTGGCAATTGTTATATCTCGTAACGAAGGCACTTTTTTAATTGGCCTATTAATTACTTCTTTAAACTGTGTGGCAGTTTCAAAAATGAGGTTTATATCATCCTTGGTAATGTATTTTATTCCCAGTAAGTGGTCTACACTTAATTCACTCATAGCTACTGCTCTGTTTCCTGTAATAAATATATGGTGTCTTCTTGGTTATTTTCTTTCCAATGCACCTTTACTTGTTCTTCATTTATAGCGTCTACCTGTCGTCCTCTATAATCTGGTTGTATTGGTAAGTGTCTGCTAAATCTTCTGTCTATTAATATAAGTAACTCAACATGTCTTGGTCTTCCAAAACTTTGTAACGCAGTTAAGGCAGAGTTAATACTTCTTCCTGTATACAGAACATCGTCTACCAGCACTACCCTTTTGTCTTCAATTAGGAAGTCTATACGTGTTTTGTTAGCTTCAAGTATTTTTGTTGACCTTCTAAAATCATCTCTAAAAAACGTTATATCTAGTTCTCCTAATTTAATATTAGGAATTTTATAATCTTCTTCTAAAAGTGACTTTATACGTTGTGCTAAATAAATTCCTCTTGGTTGAATACCTATTAAAACGGTTTCTGAAAAATCTTTATGATTCTCTATTAATTGACAAGTCAACCTATGAAGAATAATATTGACTTCCTTAGCATTTAATAATACTTTCTGACTCATAAAGTGTGGTCTTCTATAACACAAAAGTAATGATTTTATTGAAAGTTTACAGCACACAGCCAATACAGACTGTAATTAAAATTGAATTAATAAAAAAAGCCTTTCAGAATTTAATCTGAAAGGCTTTTATGTGCAATAGTTAGCAGAAATTAATTCTTACCTTCCATTTTATCTTTCAACGCTTGTAGTTCTGCGTTAGCATCACCTAGTGTTGGTTTGTCAGCATTTGCTTCAGAAGCTTTCTTAGCAGCTTGCTTCACAATTTTAGCTTCTTCTTCTTTGTGTAAAGACATGTGAGATGCAACAACACGCTTGAATTCTTTATTGAATTCAATAATTACGAATTCTGCTTCTTCACCTTTACCTAATTTGCTTCCGTCTTCTTTCTCAAGGTGACGTTGTGGTACAAATGCAGTAATATCTTCGTTAAATTCAATAGTAGCACCTTTGTCAACTATGTCAGAAATAGTAGCAGTGTGTTTAGTACCTACTGCAAACTCACCTTCATACTTGTTCCAAGGGTTGTCTTCAATTTGTTTGTGACCTAAGCTTAACTTACGTCCTTCAACATCTAATTCAAGAACAACTACTTCTAATTTATCTCCTACGTTACAGAACTCAGATGGATGCTTAATTTTCTTAGTCCAAGAAAGGTCTGAGATGTAAATTAATCCATCAATTCCTTCTTCTAATTCAACAAACACACCAAAGTTTGTAAAGTTACGTACAATACCTTCGTGACGTGAACCAACTGGATACTTAGACGTGATATCTGTCCAAGGATCTTGAGATAGTTGCTTCATGCCAAGAGACATTTTACGGTCTTCTTTATCCATAGTTAAGATCTGAGCTTCTACCTCGTCACCAACATTTACAAAATCTTGTGCAGAACGCAAGTGCGTGCTCCAAGACATTTCAGAAACGTGGATAAGACCTTCTACACCTTCAGCTACTTCAATAAACGCACCGTAGTCTGCAATAACAACTACTTTACCTTTTACTGTATCACCAACTTTTAGCTCATCACCAAGTGCTTCCCAAGGATGCTTGCTTAGTTGCTTAAGACCAAGTTGGATACGTGTTTTGTCCTCATCAAAGTCAAGGATAACAACGTTAAGTTTCTGGTCAAGCTCAACGATTTCGTTTGGATGGTTAATACGAGACCAAGAAAGATCTGTAATGTGTACCAATCCATCAACTCCACCAAGATCAACAAATACACCGTAAGATGTAATGTTTTTAACAGTACCTTCAAGTACTTGACCTTTTTCAAGCTGCCCAATAATTTCTTTTTTCTGCTCTTCGATATCTGCTTCGATAAGCGCTTTGTGAGATACTACAACGTTTTTAAATTCATGGTTGATTTTTACAACCTTAAATTCCATTGTTTTACCAACGTAAGCATCGTAATCACGAATTGGCTTCACATCAATTTGAGAACCTGGCAAGAATGCCTCGATACCAAATACATCTACAATCATACCACCTTTAGTTCTGCATTTTACAAAACCATTAACGATAGTACCATCGTCGTGAGCGTCATTTACGCGCTCCCAAGCTTTAATCGTACGTGCTTTACGGTGAGATAATATTAATTGACCTTCTGCATCTTCACGCACATCAATCATTACATCTACAGTGTCACCAACTTTAAGATCTGGATTGTAACGGAACTCATTAAGAGAAATTACACCTTCAGACTTAGCGTTAATGTCTATAATAGCATCACGATCTGTAATGTTAATAACAGTACCAGTAGTTAACTGATCATCTAATGTATCAACAAAGTTGTCTTTCACTAATTTTTCAAACTCATCTAGTTTCCCTTCATCGATAGGCTCAATACCTTCTTTGTAGTTTTCCCAGTTAAATTCCTCAAGGAACTTCTCAGGGTTTTCCTGAGCTGGAGAGATGTAATTTGCTTTTTTTGTAGTCTCTTCTGCAGTTGCTGTAGCTTGAGTGTCTACTTGCTCTTCTAAGACTTTTGGAGTTGTTTTTTCTTCAGCCATTGCTGATTAAATAATTTGTATTCTACATTTACTTAGGAAGACATTATGCGAAAAAAGATGTAGAAGTATTAATAAATTGATTTTCAGTATACTTTCAGTCTTCCATTAACTTTCGCTAAAGGTGTGCAAAAATACAATCTTTTTATTGATTATCAAACCACTATTATAATCTATTTCATAAAAAAATCGCTTCAGAAATTAATCTGAAGCGATTCTCAGCTAACAATTATAAAAATTGATTATCTACTCATTAACAGTTTTAAAGTGCTACTTGTATTTCCATCAGAAATATTTACCAAGTAAGTACCAACTGCTAACCTATTTAAGTTAAGAGTTACTGATCCAGAGGTAGCTTGTTGTGAGTGTACTTGCTTTCCTGTCATATCTATCACTCTAATAGTTACTGTATTTGTAATATTAGTAGGAATGTTTAAACTAACATTTCCATTAGTTGAAGGATTTGGGAAAAGCACTGTATCGCTAAGCGAGTTACCAAAATCTTCTACACCTAAGGCATCTTGGTCTTCAAGTGCTCCTATGTCTCTAGCATCACCGAAAACTGCATTTCCTATTTGATCTAAAGAAGTATCTCCTGGATCTCCAGCATTTGCTGCAGCACTAGTACTCAATAACATATGAGTTAATGTAGTACCACCGTTATCTGCTAATGGCCCAATTGCTGGGTTCACATTCTCAATATCATTTGCAGACTCTGGGAAAGCATTACCGCTATCATCACCTATTAAATTATAGTCGTTTGAAACAAAAGTACCATCTACATCTGTTCCTGTAGCGGCAGTATTTGTGGCTATAATTGAACCTTTAACTGTAACAGAAGACTCTCCAGATACACCACCACCGTTTGCAGTAGCAGTATTATTTGCAATAGTAGCATTTAGTATAGATGCTGTTCCGTTGTTATAAATTCCTCCACCATTAGATGCCGAAGTGTTTCCTGAAATAGTACTTGCTGTAACATTAAGCGTTGTAGTAGCTTTGTTATGTATACCACCACCTTGAGCAGCTGCACCAGTTGAAACATTATTAGATACTGTTGATGTATTTAAATTTATAGTTCCTGAAGCATTGTTGAATATTCCGCCACCACCATTAGTAGCTGCAGCGCCGTTGGCTGTATTACCATCAATAGTAGTTAATGAAATTGTCATAACTCCAGATCCATTCCAAACACCACCACCTTCATTAGATGCTGTATTACCATTAATAACACTACTTGTAATGTTAGAGTCTGCACCACCTGTAAGGTGTAAACCACCTCCATTTCCTGGTGCACTTCCAGCAATATTGTTATTAAGCTGAACACCAAATAAAGTTACAGATCCTACTAATGCGCCATCACCTAAATCAACAGTAGAGTTATCTTCGATTCCTCCACCTGCACGAGATGCAGAGTTCCCTAAAATATCAGTATCTGTAACAGAAAGTATACCACCATTTACATTTAAAATACCACCACCAGAACCTGATGTTCCATCAACTACGTTATTTGTAATTGAAGCACCAGATACAGTAAGTGTACCTCCGATATTAAACAAAGCACCACCACCATTGGTTGCGTCTGCTCCACTTGCAATATTTGAATCAAATGAAGTTCCAGTAACTAACATTGTTCCAGACCCATTCCAAAACGCACCACCTTCAGCTGCTGCTAAGTTTCCTGAAGCAGATCCGTCTGTGATTGTATTGTTTCCTGGACCCGTAACGTGGATTGCTCCTCCATTTCCTGGACCACCATCTGCCGTGAATGCTCCTGCATCCAAGCCTGCCGTGTTGTTCATAAACACAACGTTGGTCAATGTGTTGGTATTCGTGTCTAAAGACCAGTCCTCCAATCC